>OIYQ01000014.1_pt1 | contig 77978 bp, 73 predicted proteins | sample 1588311 | NCBI WGS metagenome assembly OIYQ01 (sample SAMN03283244) | human gut metagenome | biome: human-associated habitat; material: feces | host: Homo sapiens | place: Peru | collected 2012
CATGGAAGGAATGATGAAAACTGTTATAAAATATGCACCTCTTGCCATGAAAGAGCCTGACAATTACGAAGCCCGCGCCAACCTTATGTGGACGTCTTCCTGGGCAATAAACGGTTTTACTTCGGGCTGCAATAAGGCACCGTGGAGCTGCCATCCTGTTGAACACCAGCTTTCGGCATATTACGACATTACACACGGACTGGGACTTGCCATCGTTACGCCACGCTGGATGCGTTATGTTCTTGCCAATGACGATGAACAGGGAAGCCGTGCACAGAAATTCTACGAGTTTGGTGTAAATGTATTTGGAATTGAGCCTTCTACAGGAAAAAATCAGGCCGCAGAAATGGCTGTAGAAAAAGTAGAAGAATTTTTCTATTCAAAACTTGGGTTAAAGAAAAGCCTTTCTGAAATTGGAATTGGGCGTGAACATTTTTCTGACATGGCAAAAAAAGCGGCTGAATGCGGCGGCGGTGACTGTGTTAACGGCTGGCAGAAACTGTATGCGGCCGACATAGAAAAGATTTACGAGGCCTGTCTCAACTAGCAAGCAAAGCCGTTTTCTGTTAAAATAGCGTAATAGGGAAAGGCAGCTTCAAAAAACAATGGGGCTGACTTGGACTGAATACAAACCGACTGTTTTAACGGAGTGGCAAATTGCTTAACATAAACAACAATACTGCAAACATCAAACGGGAAATTCTTGTAAGAATAGCACGGCTTCAGCTGGAAGGAAAACTCGAAGAGGGCGTTCACTTTATTCCGCGCGAAATGGCACCCCGCAACAAGCCGCCCATGAGATGCTGCATTTACCACGACCGCGAAATTTTAAGAATGCGCACTCTTGCCCGTATGGGATGGTCTGTAGAAAACATCGACGAAGAAAGAACGCTTGCTTCTTTTGCAAAGGAAGCACTTGAACGCGAAAAGCCCACGTGGCCAATGCTTACTGTTCTGCACGATGCCTGCAATGCCTGTGTACGCTCGCATTATATGGTAACAAACGCCTGCCAGGCCTGTTATGCACGCCCGTGTATGGTAAACTGCCCCAAAAAAGCAATAAGCATAGACCGCCGTGCACATATAAACGAAGACATCTGCATTAACTGCGGAATCTGTATGCAGAACTGTCCGTACCACGCAATAATAAAAATTCCTGTTCCGTGCGAAGAAGCGTGTCCTGTAGGTGCAATTACAAAAGACGCGTCAGGCCACGAAAGCATTGACTACGACAAATGCATTTTCTGCGGAAACTGTATGCGCGAGTGTCCTTTTGGCGCCATGATGGACAAAAGCCAGCTGGTAGACGTAATAAAGCACATAATGGACGGCAGCAAAAAAATTGTTGCAATGTATGCTCCTTCAATAGCAGCGCAGTTCCGCGCAGTTCCGGGGCAGCTCGAAGCAGCTCTTCTTAAGGCAGGATTTGACAAAGTTTGGGAAGTTGCAATCGGTGCAGACATCTGTGCAACAAACGAAGCACATGAATTTGAAGAAAGAATGGCGCGCGGTGACAAAATGATGACGACTTCATGCTGTTCGGCATATGTAAGGGCCGTCAATATACATGTACCGGCACTTAAGGAATGCGTTTCGGCAACAAGAAGTCCCATGCACTACACTGCAGAAATTGCCAAGAAAGCCGACCCCGACTGCATAACGGTATTTGTAGGCCCGTGTCTGGCAAAAAGACGCGAAGGTTTTGACGATGAGCTTGTGGATTACGTTGTTTCTATAGAAGAAATTGAAGCACTTTTTATAGCAAAGGAAATTGAAGTTCCAAAAATGGATGTTGCAGAAGAAAGCATAATTCCAACAGCAAGCGGACGCAATTTTGCAAAAAGCGGTGGTGTTCTTGAAGCGGTAAAACTAAGGCTCAGTGACGATTCAATTTTGAAGCCTGCAAAAATAAACGGTCTTAACAAAGCCGGAATGAAAACGCTCAACATGTACGGAATGATCAACAGCGGTAAGCTCAAACCCCCGAAGGACTGCCCGAACCTTATCGAAGTAATGGCCTGCGAGGGAGGCTGCATTGCCGGTCCTTCAGTAATTACCAATGTAAAAACCGCAGAAATTCAGCTTGAAAAATACGTCGAAAGCGGTGCAGCCAACAAAATAGAAAGCAGGCCCGAAGACACAAAATGATCCGCCGTACAGGACATGCAGATCTTCCGCTTCATACCGGTACTGTTCCAAAGTGGCTTGCCGACAGAATGCGCGATCTTGGAACACAAATAGTTGAAGCTCTTCTTATTCAATACGGAAAAAAAGAAGTATTGCGCAGGTTGAGTGATCCGCTGTGGTTTCAGTCACTTGGGGCCGTACTGGGAATGGACTGGCATTCTTCGGGAATAACGACCAGCGTAATGTATGCCTTAAAGCGCGGAATAAATGCACGTGCCAGGGAATTTGGTCTTTGCATCTGCGGCGGTCGGGGTAAATATTCCAGGCGCACACCTGAAGAACTTTTGTATCTGAGTGACGCAACCGGAATGGACGGTGATGCTCTTGTCAAAGCAAGCAGACTCTGTGCAAAAATAGACAGTACTGCCGTTCAGGATGGATTCCAGCTTTACCAGCACAATTTTATTCTTTCTGATGAAGGAGACTGGGCCGTTGTTCAGCAGGGAATGAATACTGAACAGAAAACTGCGCGGCGTTACCACTGGTGTTCGCAAAACCTCAAGTCTTTTGTAGAAGAACCGCACACGGGTGTTACCGGGGAAAATCGCGGTCTTATTCTGAATCTTACCGACACAAATGCAGGCTCTACAAGAAATTCTATACTGAATCTTTCCAAAGAAAATCCCGACAGAATTTTACGGGAAGTAAAACTTATTGAAAAAACAGATGCTTTTGCAGGGGAACTTGCTTTTAGCGAAGAAGACGGTTCACGCAACTGTATAATGCCTTCGCACCACGATGTAAAAGCACAGGATGTTGACTTAAAAAGGCTTGGCGGTGTTCTTGCGGCGGCTTATGAAAGCGAGCCTTCTGATTTTGAAAGCCTGCTTCTTACTCCGGGGCTTGGACCGCGCACGCTTCAGTCTCTTACACTTGTAAGCGAAGTCATAAACGGAACGCCGTCGCGCTTTTCGGATCCGGCCAGATTCAGTTTTGCACACGGCGGAAAAGACGGTCATCCTTTTCCTGTTCCGCTGCGTGTTTATGACGAAAGTATACGCATTCTGGGTGATGCGATAGAAAAGTCAAAGCTTGGCTACAAGGACAAGTCTGAATGCATAAACCGCCTGCATAAAACTGCACTTCAAATAGAAGAAAACTGCAGCCCTCAGGCAGATTTTGACGCTGTTATGGAGCGTGAGCGGCGCAATTCACATGAGTGGGGCGGCCGTACTGTCGCTGGAACGGTTTAGATTCTTAACGCGCAAATTCCTGTGTCCACGGTGTGTTGTGAAGAATGTCTGTTACGGCGAGGCGCATTCTTTTGAGTTTTTCTGAGCCGCTTATCTGTGTCTTTTGAATAAAACCTATGTCGTAGTAACCCAGCGCGTTTCCTGCACTGTGCGAAATAAATCCTTCGCGGTAAGGGCCGTTTTCCAAAACTATGCGCGGAACAAGTCCTATGCCCAAACCAAGCGCGGCAAGTGCCATAACGGCTTCGTTTCCTTCTGTTTCTGCGGCGATTACCGGCTTAACGTTGCGGCTTTTTGTCCATGAGTCAAACCGCTGCCGGGCCAGGCCGGCCTTTGGCAAAATAAGCGGCACTGATGAAACAATATCCTGCGGGCTTCCGCTTACGGTGGTGTAGGGACCTGTTGCACTTGCGGCAAACACGAGCGGGCTTGTCAGAACAGAAATGCAGTCAAATTCGGCACATGCGGCAGACGGAATGGCGGCAACCGCTAGTTCGGCACGTCCTTCCCTTACCGTATTCATTGCAAGAGCCGGGTCCCCTGTTTCTACAGAAAGGTGGATTGCGGGATATTTTTCGGACAAATGTCTTATAAATGGCGGCATTATTGAGTAACACGCCGTAACGCTTGCAAAAACATGCAGGGTTCCGCCGGGTTCATCGGTTTTTTTTGAAAAATCTTCCATTAACTCACGCTGCCCGTTAACGCACGATTCTGCAAATTCAGCAAATTTCATTCCGGCCGGGGTAAGAATTACTTCACGGTTGTTGCGGTCAAAAAGTACGGCTCCTGTTTCTTCTTCAAGTCTTCCAACAAGGCGGCTCAGGGCAGAAGGGCTTAAGTTGACAATTTGCGCGGCTTTTGCAAAATGAAGTGTTTCTTTAAGGGCCAAAAATGCATTCAGTTCAAAAAAATCCATTCACTGATTTTAAAAGTATTGAAGATATTGGTCAACATAAACCAGCGTACTTCCGAAAATATAAGTGGTTAATTTGTAAAAATTACGCTATAATTTAAGTTGAATTGATTTTGCAGCTTTTTTGGAGGAAATATGAAAAAGAGTATTCTTGCATTCGCGCTTTTTACGGCTGTAACGGCCGCATTTGCTTTGGATTCAGGTTCGTTTACGCCTAAAGGAAGCATTTCTTCCTATACAAAAACGGACTACAATGTAACGTCAAAATTCGGTGACTACTTTCGCTCTGTAAACGAAAAGCATGTTCATGTTTACAGTGCCGACGGTCTTGTTTCTGAAAGTGCAACTTACACTGCACGCGATGAACTTGTAGACAAAATTACATATAAGTATGACGTAAGCCGCAATCTGGTAGAATCAGTTTATTCAGGTGCCGACGGTGTTGTTATCTACAAAACCCAGATTGAATACCAGAGCGACGGTAAAATAAAGAGCGAGTCAGAATACAAGGAAGACGGAACTCTTGCTTCAAAAACAATTTACAAATACGAAGACGCAAAAGTTACTGAAAGTTTTTATGACGGTGAAGGAAAACTTCTTTCACGCATAATCACAATTCTTGGCGAAAACGGCAAACCTGCAGAAGAAAAACAGTATTTTGCAGACGGAAGCCTTTCTCTTAAAAAAGTGTATACATGGCTTGATGCAGTAACGGTTTCTTCAATCGAAGAATTTGACGAGACAGATAGTTTTGTAAAAAAGCACGTTTACCGTTACGACGAGTCCGGGGCTTTGAGCGAAGTTCAGACTTACAATGCTTCAAATGTTCTCTGCACACGCGAAATTTACAAAAATGATTCTTTGGGAAATCCTGTAAGAATAAGTGTATACGCTGTTGCAGAAAAATTCGGTGCGACTGTAAATGAACTCCAGTCAATTTCTGAATTTGCATACAAAGATACATCGGCTGCAAAATAAACTTGTTTGGCGCGCAAAAAATTGCTGGACAAAAATAGTATAATTGAACTTATTGAACATCGCAGTGAATACCGTGTGGCTTTGCAAAAAAAAGCCCGCGCGCTCTGCGATGACTGTTACGGAAAGAAAATTTTTTTGCGCGCTCTTATTGAAGTTACAAACTGTTGCGTCAGAAACTGTTACTACTGCGGAATACGCGCGCAGAATTCTTTTGCACAAAGATACAGACTTACTGACGAAGAGATTCTGGAATGCTGCAACAAAAGCAACGCGCTTGGTTTTAAAACATTTGTTCTTCAGGGTGGTGAAGATGCTGCCTTTAGCGAAGAACGCGTCTGCGGATTAATTGAAAAAATAAAGATTGCACATCCTGACTGCGCAGTGACACTTTCTTTGGGCGAGCGGCCTTACAAAACATTCCGTGCGTGGAAAGAAGCCGGAGCCGACCGCTATCTTTTACGGCATGAAACTGCCAGTCCAAAACATTATGAGTGTCTTCACCCGAAGGAACAGAAACTCTCTGCAAGAAAAGAATGTCTTTTTAATTTAAAGTCGCTTGGGTTTCAGACAGGCTCGGGTTTTATGGTCGGCTCCCCTTTTCAGACAGTGCAGAATCTGGCCGATGACATTATGTTTCTTCAGGATATGAATCCGCAGATGATTGGCATTGGTCCTTTTATTCCGCACAGGGACACACCGTTTGCGCATTTTGCAGCTGGAAGTACAGAACTTACACTTTTTTTGATTTCACTGTTGCGCACGATTTTTCCCAATGCGCTTATTCCGGCAACAACTGCTCTTGCAACTTTAAGCAGCACAGGTCATGAAGACGGAATTCTTTCGGGTGCAAATGTAATTATGCCGAATGTTTCTCCTCTTTATGCGCGACAAAAATATGAACTGTATAATAATAAAAAACATGACGGTGACGAAGCTGCGGAAAATCTTGCACTGTTAAAAAATAAAATTTCGGGGATTGGATACGAGATTGTCAGTGAAGTGGGAAATTATATTCCGCCTGATAAATACAGGAGCGTTAAATAAAAATGTATGATGTTAAGTCTGCACGTGCAGAAGATTTTATAAATGATGAAGAAATTCTTGATACGCTGAATTATTCTGCAAAACACAAAAGTGACGCGCCTTTGATAAAATCTATTCTTGAAAAAGCCGCGCTCTGTAAGGGAATAAGTCACCGCGAGGCTGCTGTTCTTTTGGACTGCGATATTCCCCAGCTGAATGACGAAATAAAGGCACTGGCAAAAAAAATCAAGCTGCGTTTTTACGGAAACAGAATTGTTCTTTTTGCGCCGCTTTATCTTTCTAATTATTGCATTAACTCGTGCACTTACTGCCCTTATCATGTTCACAACAAACACATAGGCCGCAAGAAATTGACGCAGGAAGAAATATACCGTGAGACAATTGCACTGCAGGATTTGGGACACAAGCGGCTTGCACTCGAAGCAGGTGAAGATCCTGTAAACAATCCGATTGAATATATTCTTGAAAGCATAAATACAATTTATTCCGTAAAGCACAAAAATGGTGCGATAAGACGCGTGAATGTAAACATAGCGGCAACTACACACGAAGAATACAAAATGCTTAAGGATGCGGGAATCGGAACATACATTCTTTTTCAGGAAACATACAACCGTGCTGCCTACAAAACGCTGCATCCGGCCGGACCAAAAAGTGACTACGACTGGCACACACAGGCAATGGACCGTGCAATGGAAGCCGGAATAGATGATGTCGGAATAGGAGTACTTTTTGGACTGAATCTTTACCGCTATGATTTTACAGGCCTTTTAATGCATGCCGAACATCTCGAAGCCGCAAAGGGTGTTGGTCCGCATACGATAAGTGTACCAAGAATACGCGCGGCAGACGGAATTGATCCTGCGTCTTTTCCCGATGCAATTGATGATGAAACGTTTGCAAAAATTGTTGCGGTAATAAGAATTGCTGTTCCATATACGGGAATGATTGTTTCTACGCGCGAGTCACAGAATACAAGGGAAAAAATTCTTGAACTCGGAGTTTCCCAAATTTCGGGCGGTTCAAGAACAAGTGTCGGCGGTTACTGCGAAAGTGAACGGCCAGATGACACAACACAGTTTGACGTAAGCGACACGCGCTCCCTTGACGAAGTTGTTGCATGGCTTATGGAACTGGGGTATGTTCCGAGTTTTTGTACGGCATGTTACAGGGCAGGGCGAACCGGTGACCGTTTTATGCAGCTTGTAAAATCAGGACAGATTGCAAACTGCTGTCACCCCAACGCGCTTATGACACTAAAGGAATATCTTGAAGATTATGCCTGTGACAAAACAAAAGTGCTTGGTGAAAAATTGATTGAATGCGAGCTGAATAAAATTCCTGACGAAAAAATTCGTGAGCGCGCAAAAACTTACATTCGTGAAGAGGCCTTCGGTAAGCGCGACTTCAGATTTTAAGGAACAATACATATAGAGATTTATTTGTTAATGAAAGTTAAAATGCGCGAAGGAGGACGAAGAATCACGAAATGATTTGACTTTTAGTTGTTTCGAAGTAACTGGTTACTTCGAAACTATGCTGACTGGAAGCATTTTAACATTTATTGAAACTTAATAAAAAATGCGTTTTTATGTATGTTTGTTAATGAAAGTTAAAATGCGCGAAGGAGGACGAAAAAATGCAGACGCCGGATTCGATGAGAATTGCTATAGGAATTTTCGGGCGCACAAACAGCGGCAAATCTTCTTTGCTGAATGCAATTGCGGACCAGAACTTTTCGATTGTTTCTGACAAAAAGGGAACAACGACCGATCCCGTAAGAAAAGCCATGGAACTTCCCGGTACCGGCGCGGTCTTGTTTACAGATACTGCCGGTTTTTGCGATGACGGTGAACTTGGCGTACTGCGCGAAGAAAAGACACTGCAGGTTCTGGACAAAAGCGATGTTGTGCTTGCGGTATTTTCCTGCGAAGAAACAAATTTTGACTGGGTAAAAAAAATACTCTGTAAAGGAAAGAAACTGATTTGTGTTCTTACCAAAACAGATTGCGCAGACAGCAAAGAAATTGAAGACGCGAAGAAAAGAATCTTTTCGGTTACACAAACTGAACCTGTTCTGTTCAGCGCGGTAACAAAAAAAGGCCTTTCCGAACTTGTAAAAAAAATCGGTGAAGCCGCGCATCACGGTCATGAAGAAGAGTTTGCATTAACGCACGGTTTGTGCAAAAAAAATGATACGGTTCTTCTTGTAATGCCGCAGGATATTCAGGCTCCGAAGGGACGGCTTATTCTTCCGCAGGTACGTGTAATGCGCGAACTGCTCGACAAAAAATGCATTGTAGTTTCGTGTACCGGTGACACTTTGGAACAGACGCTTTCTTCTTTGTGTAAAGCACCACAACTGATTATAACCGACTCACAGCTTTTTTCAAAAGTGCATGAGTTGTGTCCAAAGGAAAGTAAGCTTACATCTTTTTCAATTTTAATGGCGGCCGAAAAAGGAAACATAGATGATTTTGTAAAAGGTGCCGAAGCGCTCGACAGCTTAAAGCCGGGAAGCCGCATACTTATTGCAGAAGCGTGTACGCATGTTCCGCAGAAAGAAGATATCGGGCGTGAAAAAATTCCGGCTCTGCTCAGAAAAAAATATGAGGGTCTTGAAATAGATTTTGTACGCGGAACAGATTTTCCTTCATCACTTGTGAACAGCGACGGAAGTGCACGCTACAGTTTAATAATCCACTGTGGTGCATGCATGTTTAACCGCGAATATGTTCTGCAAAGACAGGCCGCCGCAAAAAAAGCCAAAATCCCAATGACAAATTACGGAATAGCAATTGCAAAACTGACAGGCATTCTGTCTGATGTTTTTGTAAATTGAACAGCGCCCCCGTCCGATAAAATAGTATGAGAGTATTTTTAAGAAGATTTGTTTTATTAACCGCATTTTTTGCAACAGAATTATTTTGTTTTTCACAGAGCCAGCCACAGACGCAAAGTACCGAATTGCGTTATCACGGTAACGGAAGCTACATGCTGGTTGAACGAACAGATTTGCGTCGTTACGATAACGGGCGGTACACGGGTCTTGTAAGCCGCGAAGTACGTTCGTTTATTGCACAGTCATCTTCTCCTGAATATGCTGCTCCCGGCGACACTTACTACGACGGAAGTTTTTATATTATGGAAGCGACAAAAAGAAATTCCCACGATGTAAAAATGGGAATCAACGAGTCAATTCCGTCTTCATTCAGAATTACTTCTGACGGTGAACTTGTAATGATAGAAGACAACGGTTACCCAAGCTTCAGAAGTTTTCCTGCCTTTACAAAACAAAAAATTCGTCCCGGCGACAAGTGGCAGGCAAAAGCTGAACGTGCAGTCGATCCGCTCAACAAAGGCACCGTTACAAAAATGCCCATTTATGTAGAATACCAGTATCTGCGCGACGATGTGTTTAACGGAGAAAAAGTTTTTGTTCTTTCTGCAAAGTGGGCAACGCGTTACGGAATTTCTTATATTGATTTTGCAGGCGATGCACAACTCAAATCTGCGTTCGGAAGTCACAGTGCAACAATGTTTGTAAGTGCGGCTACAGGAAATGCGCTTGTTGTGAGAGATGCGGTTGACGAAACTTTTGAATATGCAGACGGGAACAAAATTTCTTTTAAAGGAACAATTTCATTGTTTACACATTATCCGCCGGCGGTAGACAGGGACGGTCTTATTCGCTCTCTTGCACGCATTGCAGATGTGAAAGATGCGGCTGCGAATAAGGGGTCTGAAAGCAGCAGCGGTGGTAAAAAAAGTTCCGGCGGTAAATCTAAAGACGCATCCGATAGTACAGACAGCGCTGTCGCCGGCTCGTCTTCTGCAGGAACTTCAGGTACAAAACAACCCGGCCGCACAAAACCCAAAATTGAATCTTCTGTGTCAAAGAGTATGACTGTAGACGAAACGCCGGCCGGGCTACGTCTTACGATACAGAATTTGCAGTTCAAACCCGACAGCGCGCAGCTTTTACCCGGAGAAGAAGAGCGGCTTGACCAGATTGCGCAGGTTTTGAAACAGGCGCGTGAACAAATGTTTTTGGTAGAAGGACATACGGCAAGTGTAGGTTTTGCAAGCGGTGAAATGAAACTTTCAAAAGAGCGTGCACATGCAATAGCCGAGGCACTTGTCCAAAGAGGAATTCCTGCGCAGAAGTTTATCTGCAAAGGTAGCGGAGGAACAAAACCGATCGCCGACAATTCAACTCCCGAAGGAAAAGCTCTGAACCGCCGTGTAGAAATAACAATCCTGGAGTAAATGCGGAATCTGTTAACCACTTGTCACAAAATACAACCAGTTATCTCAAAAAATATTGCGACCCTTAAAATTCCCTGTATACTGAATGCATAATTTATTTTATGTATTTCAGGGGGAAGTATGAAAAAGAAATTTTTTATTTTATTTACGGCGGTGTTTATTTTTTCGGCTCAGATTTTATTTGCTCAGGAAAATGATTTAAAACGTTTTTCATTTGGTGGAATTTGGAGGGCAGACAGTCTGCGCTCGTCCGGTGGTACAGAATTTGGAGTTACGATTTCGCCGGGAAATTTTGTTGTAAGAAATTATATTTTGGTAGAGGGTCTGGGGCTTCATAAAACTGAATTGTATGGCGGAGGATTTTCGGTTGCTGACAAAATTCAATTGGGAGCAAAAATCGATTTGGGAAATACTTCTGTTATTTCGTATGGTTTTGCTCAGGTTGGAGGAATGCTTTTTTCTACAAGCCAAAATGGAATATTTGAAAATCCTGTTTTTATTGAATTTTCTTTTGGTGGTGGCTTTGAATTTCTAATCAAAAATAATTTTTCATTTTTAGTTGAATATGGTGGCGGTGGATATATTCCTTCAACAAAAAATAAATTTTCCGGTCAGGGATTTCAAGTGCTTGTGCTCGGATGCCGAAATTATTTTTAGATATGAAAACTTCTATTATTTTGGACGAATCGTTACAGGTTCCGTTTGCAGAGATTCATGCGCAGAGTGTAACAAGCGAAATTTCACGGCTTAAAGAATTGATTGAAAATGATTTTGTTCCGTTACGTCTCTGCGGTTATGACAAAGATTTTGCAGTAAAACTTTTGCCTTCGCAAATAATGCGCATCTACTGTGTAAATAAAAAAGTTTATGCGCAGATAAAAGATGCAATTTTTGAACTTAAGCAAAGGCTTTACGAAATTGAAGAACTTATTCCGCAGTTGGGTTCAGACAAATTTATACGCATCTCAAATTCAGAAATAGTGAATTTTGATTTTGTAGAAAAATTTGATATGAGCTTAACTGGAACAATCGGTCTTCATTTTAAGAACGGCGAACGGACTTTTGTTTCGCGCAGGTATGTAAAAAAAATCTGCACTTCGCTTGGCTTAAAATAATATTTATAGGAGAAAAAAATGAAACAGATATTCAAGAGAATTTTTATTCACGGAATGTTGGCGGGTGCAATTTTAATTTCTATATCTTCTATAATTGCATTAATAATTTGTGTAATAAACGGAAGTGAGGAATTTATTCCGACTGCACCTGCAATGATAAACGTATATGGTTCTGAAGTAAAAGCTGTAGTTATAGAATATGTTTTACTGACGGTATTTGGTTTTGTATATGCTGCTGCAAATGAGAGCTTTAAGATTGATTCGTGGAGCCTCACAAGAGCAACAGTCGTTCACTTTACAATTATTTTTTCTGCATATATTGTGATTGCCTGGTTCTGCTATTTTATTCCACATAAGTTGAGCGCAGTTTTTATTCAGGCCGGTGTATTCATTTTCAATTACATACTTATTTGGATTGGAATTTATTTTAACCAGTTGGCTGCAGTAAAAAAAATTAATTCAGCAATTTATGCGGAAAAGTAAAAGATGTTATGAAATGATAAGAGAGATTCCGAAATAAATTCGGAATGACAGGTACGTCATCCTGAACTTGTTTCAGAACCTCTTGAATTACCAGCTTCGTAATATCATAACGCTTTTTGCAGGAAGAGTTAAATTCTGCAAATCGTTAGGGCTGTAATTTGCGCCGGAAATCATGTCTTTGTAATTTTGTACAAAATCTTTTGGCAGAACAGAAATTGTTTCTTCTTTTGAGGAATTGTTGAAAATTGCGATAACTTTTTCTTTTAAGTTATTCTGGTCATCGTAAAAATTTCTTTCAAAAACAAACTGTTCATTTTTAACAAGCAGTTCAACATAATTTCCTTTTTGAATTGCATTTGAGCTCATTCTGATTTTTGCAAAGTGCGAAATTGCATCTGCTAAAAAACTTGCATCAAATTGAGGAACCAAATATGTTTTTGGTTCTGCAAACGGTTTAAGAGCAGGACGCAAATCTTCATCTCCAAAACTATTTCGTTTTCCGTAAAGTGCAAATTCACTTCCGTAGTATATTGAAGGAATTCCCGGGACTGTAAACAAGAGCGCGTAAATCATATACAAATCGTCTTTTGGATTTTTGATAACGGATGCAACTCTGTCTATGTCGTGGTTGTCCAAAAAATTGTAAAGAGGCGCAAATTTGTAACATCCCGAAGAACTATCGAATTCGCGTTTTAAATTATATGAAATGTCAAAAAAATTATTCTGGTCAACGCTTGCAAAAATAGAACGGTACAGCTGATAGTTTGTAACAGAATCAAGTCGGTTGCAGGAAACCCAGTCGTTGTAATTTCCGTGAACAACTTCTCCCATAAGCCAAAAGTTTTCTTTTAAATTTCTTGTAAACTGTGAAATTTCTTCTATAAAAGTTTTATCAAGAACATCTGCCGCATCAAAACGTAGGCCGTCAATTTTGAATTCTTCAATCCAGAATTTAACTGCACCAAAAATATGATTTTTAACATCACAGTTTTTCAAATTCAGTTTTATTAAATCGTAACAGCCTGCCCAGCCTTCATAAGAAAAATTATCGCCGTACGGACTTTTGTTTGAAAAATTTATGTTCAAGTACCAGTCTTTGAATTCAGAATTGAATCCATTCTTCTGCAAATCTTTGAATGCAAAAAAATCTCTTCCGGTGTGGTTAAAAACTGCATCAAGAATTATAGAAAATCCTTTTTGATGCGCACATTCAACAAACGCTTTGAACTTTTCATTGTTGCCGAGCCGTCTGTCAACGTGATAATAATCGATTGTGTCATAACCGTGTTTTGTAGATTCAAAAATTGGTCCCAGATAAATTGCGTTGCAGCCAAGTTTTTTTATTCTGTCCAAATCACCGGCAAAAGTTTCAAAAAAGTTTCCCGCACATTGTGTAAAATTATTCTGCTTTGGACAGTTCCCCAATCCAAGCGGATAAACATGGTAAAATATTTTGTCAGAAAAAATTTCTTTTTGATATAAATTCATGTTGTTTCTCCTATCCGGTTAATCTGCAAATCCGTAAACTGCACTGTGAATTATCTGATAAATTGTTTTTTCATCATCAGGAATCTGTCTTTTTGCAATCATCATTGAAGTAGAAATTACAATATTGTGAAACATTTCGCTGTAAAGAATTTCTTTTGAACGCATATTTCCGAATTCATTTGCAGACAGAATAAAAAATTCCTTATAAATATTTCTGATTTTATAAATCTTTTTTTTATAAACTTCGCGTTCTTCGGAATCTTCAGGACTGTTTAAAAGCGACAGATGAAGCGAAAAATAATCTTTATTTTGCTTTGCAAACTGAATTTCGCTTTTTAAAACTTTTGTAAGCGATTTGATAAAATCGTGTTCGTAAACAAGACTCTCTTTAATAGAAGAAATCAATTCGTTACCGTAAGTATCTGTAATATATTCCAGAAGTCCTTTTTTGTTTGTAAAATAATAATACAAAGTTGGTTTTGTAACTTTTGCTTTTTCGCAGACTTCCTGAACAGAAACCGCGTTGTATCCTTTATAAGCAAACAATTCAGTTGCAATACGTGTAATTCTTTCTTTATTATCAATGTCGTTATATACCATGCGGTATACTATATACTAAACGGTATATAAAGTCAAGGAAGGGGTATCAGATTTGTTAGGGGGAGTGGGACGTATGAAATGCCGAATATTTTCAATTAGCCTAAATTTCCTTCAATGCCTTAGTTACTTCGCTTTTTACATGCATTTTTATTGTTGTTCTTATAGTGTTTGTAACTTTTTCTGCTATGATTTCTGCCAATTCATCACGAGTTTGTTCAATCACATTTTGAGGTGAAGAATCTTCTGCAAAAAGTTGTGATGAATTTATTTTTAAAACTTCTGCAATTTCATCTATTGTTTCTGGAGGAGGAAAAACTATTCCTGTTTCTATATTGCTGATATAGTTTACACCTTTTCCAATTTCGGTGCTCAAGGTTAATTGGTTTATTCCTTTTTGTTTTCTTAAGTATTTTAAATTTTTTATAAATAATTCTCTAATGTTATTCATACCTTCATTGTGACATCGAATTAAATAATACTTTTACGAGAATACGGTGAATACTAGAATTAGGATATTGAAATTCACGTTAAAAACGTTTAGAATTAACTATATTACAATGAATGTCTATGTCTAAAACCAAGAAAATAACGGAAAAACAGTGTGATAATATTCAAGTAAAATCTCGTACACGTGTGGCAAATCACGGTGAAGTCTTTACTGCAGAACGTGAAGTAAAAGCTATGTGCGACTTAGTCAAAGATGAATGCAATCGTATAGAAAGTCGCTTTTTGGAACCTGCCTGTGGAAACGGAAATTTTTTAGCAGAAATTCTCGGCCGCAAATTAAAATCAGTTAAACGGCTTTACAGGAAAAATATAAATGATTTTGAACAGTATTCTTTTTTGGCTGTTTCAAGTATTTACGGCGTAGAATTGCTGGCAGACAACGCAAAAGAATGTCGTGAACGTTTATTTCTCCAATATAAAAAATTTTATAAACAAACTATAAAAAAAGAAATACCGACGGAACTGGAAAATTGTATAAAATTTATTCTTTCAAAAAATATTCTTTGCGGGAATGCGCTCACGTTAAAACAAGTGGATAAAAACCAAAAAGACTTGGAGCAGCCGATTGTTTTTGCAGAATGGTCATTTGTTCAACCCGGAATGGTTAAACGCCGTGATTTTCGATTGGACGTTCTTTTGGCAAAAGAAGATATTAGGAAATCTACGCCTGACCTATTTGATAATTCGCCAATGGATAAAAATTACTGGATGCCGGATCCTGTTTCTAAAGAATTAATTCCTAAACCTATAAAAGAATTTCCAATATGCAATTTTCTTGAAGTAGGAGACCAGGAATGAAAGATGTAATTTTTGATGAACAAAAACAGACAGAGAAATCCTCTTATAATCCTGACGTTTTAAGTTGTTTGGCAAATTTAAGCAACGATGAAGTATTTACTCCGCCAGAAGTTGCAAATGCAATGCTGGATATGTTACCGCAAGAAATCTTTTCTGATAAAAATGCAAAGTTTTTTGATCCAGCATGTAAAAGCGGTGTTTTTCTTCGCGAAATTGCAAAACGCCTTCTTGTAGGGCTGGAAAAAGAAATACCTGATTTACAGGAAAGAGTTACCCATATTTTTAAGAAACAATTATTTGCGATTGCCATAACCGAACTTACAAGTCTGCTTTCCAGAAGAAGCGTTTATTGTTCAAAAGATGCAAGCGGAAAATACAGCGTAACAGAATTTACAAACCCTGAAGGAAATATTTTTTACAAGCCGGCAAAACATTTATGGATAAACGGAAAATGTCTTCATTGCGGTGCCAGTCAAAAAGAATATGGTGAAGAACAAAGACAAGGTCTTGAAACGCATGCCTATCAGTTTATTCACAATGCAATTCCTGGAGAATTAGAAAATATGAAATTCGATGTAATTATTGGGAACCCACCGTACCAAATGAGAGACGGTGGAGGTACTGGATCAAGTGCAACTCCTATTTATCAATATTTTGTTAATAGTGCAAAAAAATTAAATCCAAGATATTTATCCATGATAATACCTGCAAGATGGTTTGTAGGAGGAAAAGGTTTAGATAGTTTTAGAGAAACAATGCTTAACGATAATAGAATTTTAGAATTACATGATTTTGGTAACTCAGGGGATTGTTTTCCTAGTGTTGCAATTGAAGGTGGTGTCTGTTATTTCTTATGGAGCAGGGATAAAAAAGGATTATGCAAAGTTTATTCCCATTCAACAGATGGCAATATAACAATGTTTGAAAGACCTCTTCTTGAAAATGGTTCAGATGTTTTTATCAGACAAAATGAAATTATTAGTGTTATTCGGAAGGTATTGAATAAAAAAGAAGTTAGTTTTTCTACAATTGTTAGTCCTCGAAATCCGTATAATTTTAAAGAAGAATTTCTTGTTTCTAAAACGGCATCAGGTGATTCTGTTAGGATACTTGGTATAAAAGAAAAATCGAGAACATATTTATCTTTTCCCAAAGCTACAATCAATCGTAATTTTGAGGAAATAAAAAAGTACAGACTTTATATATCAAAAGCAGACGGTGCAGCAGGTTCAATTGGTTATCCTGTTCCTGCAAGAATTATTGGAAGGTCTGAAATAGGAGAGCCTAATACAGCTTGTACGGAAACATTTTTAAGAATTGGACCATTTAATAATAAAGAAGAAACTGAAAATGCTCAGAAATATATGGAAACAAAGTTTTTCAGAGCGCTTGTTGGAGCTAGAAAAGGGAAAAATATGACTCAGAGCACATATTCTTTTGTTCCTCTTCAAGACTTTACATCTTCTTCCGATATCGACTGGTCAAAGACAATTCCAGAAATAGACACACAACTTTATAAAAAGTATGAACTTTCTGAAGAAGAAATCAAGTTTATCGAATCAATGATCCGTCCAATGGAGTAAGTTCGTGACTTTATTTTCCAAACAAATCGCTGTGCGTTCCTGTATCGACAAGTGTCAGAATCAATTTTATTCCGTCTTTTTTATATTCCAAAAGCCAATCAGGAGTTATGTGACATTCGCGCGTTCCTTTGAGAATACCTTTAAGTTCGTGATCACAATTATTTTTAGGCAATGGAATATCATCCACCAAAGTTGCAATAACTTTTTTAAGTTTTTCTATTGGAAAACCACGCAATTTTGCTTTCTTAAGACTTTTCTTGAACTTCGAAGAAGGATAGACTGTATATTTCATACTTCCAGATCTTTCCACATCTTATCAAGATTGTCATATCCTTTATATTTTTCTGGATGGGCAATTATGTCATTGGATTCTGCAACTGCCAAGAGTAATTCTTTTGTAGGTTTGTATTCAACTTCTTTTTCTTTAGGAGGATATTCTACTTTAAATGGAAGTCCCCGTCTCAAAATCGCCTGCCTGCAAAAAATATTTACGGCTTCAGAAAGTGACATTCCGAGTCCGTTAAAAATTTCTGTAGCCTGTTTTTTTACACTGGAATCTATCCTGATATTTGTTGAAACAGTGCTCATAATTTGCCTCCATTTTATATTATCTATTCAAAATTTAATACAAATAGTACCAGTTGTCAATCAAAATATCATTTTTATGGAGTAATTTATGTCAAAACAAGAGTTTTTTCCACCTAGACCAAAATCAAAACCAATTATTTATGCTTACTCAGATTCTCGTTTTCCGGGAATGCTTAAAATCGGTTATACAGAGCGTCCTATTGAAATCCGCATGAAGGAGCATTACCCGACTCTTACTCCCGGAGAATCATGGAAAGTTGAATATATAGAAAGTGCCATTCGAAATGACGGCTCAGTATTTATGGATCACGAGGTTCACAATGTTTTGAAATATTGGGGAATTAATCCGGTTCGTACAGAAGACAATAAACAGAGTGAATGGTATCGATGCAGTGTTGATAAATTAAAAAATGCAATAACTGCTGTTAAACTTAAGAATTTGAATTTAAAACTTAGAGGTGCAACTTTTGAACCGCGTCCGGAACAGAAAGCTGCAGTTGATAAAACATATTCTTATTTTGAACAAATCGAAAACGAAAAAAATAAATCAATTTTACCAAAATCATTTGTTCCCAAATTCCTATGGAATTGTAAAATGCGTTTTGGAAAAACATTTGCTTCTTATCTGCTTGCAAAAAAAATGAATTGTAAAAGAGTTCTTGTTCTTACATTTAAGCCGGCTGTTCAGACTGCATGGCAGGAAGACCTTCAAAATCATGTTTATTTTGAAGATTGGCAGTTCGTAAGCCGTAATGGAATGTCTTATGAAGACTGTGATAAAAATAAACCAATTGTTTGTTTTGGAAGTTTTCAGGATTTTTTGGGAACAAATGAAAATGGCGGTATAAAAGCACGCAATGAATGGGTTCATACAACATATTGGGACTTGGTTATTTTTGACGAATATCACTTTGGAGCATGGCGTGAAAATGCAAAAAAACTTTTTGAACAGGAAGATGAAGAGAATCTCGATAGCTTTGATTCAGAAAAATATAACAGGGAAGAAGCCGGCAATGTTCAGAATGAAACTTCTCTTCCTATTTCAACAAAACGATATTTGTTTTTAAGCGGAACTCCATTCCGTGCATTGAATAGCGGTGAATTTATTGAAGAACAAATTTACAGCTGGACTTATTCTGATGAACAAAGAGCAAAAGAAATTTGGCCTGAAACTATATTCAATGTTGAAATAAACAAAAATGCTCCTAATCCATATGCAGCACTTCCACGTATGGTTATGATGACATATCAAATTCCTGACAGCATTAAAGAAATAGCAAAAGGAGGAGAATTCAATGAATTTGATCTGAATAAATTCTTTAGTGCTGACGGAACAGGAGAAGATGCTCAATTCAAATTGAAGGAACACGTTCAAAAATGGTTGGATTTAATTCGCGGGGCTTATCTTCCGTCAACAATAGATGACTTAAAACTTGGTTCAAATAAAAAGCCTCCTATGCCGTTCAGCGATACGCGTTTACTGAATGTTCTTTCTCATACAGTATGGTTACTACCTGGAGTTGCATCCTGTTTTGCGATGGCGAATCTTCTTAAAGAAAAACAGAATGTATTTTTTCATGACTACAAAATAATTGTCTGTGCAGGAACCGGAGCAGGAATTGGATCTGAAGCTCTTGAACCGGTACAGGAAAAAATGGATAATCCTCTGGTTACAAAAACAATTACCCTTTCCTGTGGTAAATTAATGACTGGTGTAACTGTAAAACCCTGGACGGGAATTTTTATGCTCTGTAATTTGAAAAGCCCTGAAACCTATTTTCAAAGTGCATTCCGTGTACAGAGTCCCTGGGAAATAAAAAATGAACTGGGGCAGTCCGTCATTATGAAACGGGAGTGTTATGTTTTTGACTTTGCGCTTGACCGTGCATTAAAACAAATCAGCGATTATAGCCGCAACTTGAATACAGATCCATTAAAAGATAATCCACAGAAACTTGTTGAAGAATTTATTTCATTTCTTCCGGTTCTAGCGTATGACGGCTCAACAATGAAACAGATTTCTGCAAGTGAAATTCTTGACATTGCAATGAGTGGAACATCTGCAACACTTCTTGCCAAACGCTGGGAAAGTGCTCTGCTTGTAAATGTTGATAACGAAACTTTAGCTCGCCTTATGGCAAATCCTGAAGCAATGGCTGCGTTAATGAGAATAGAAGGTTTTAGAAATCTTAACAGCGAGATAGAAACAATAATCAATAAAAGTGAAAATGTAAAAAAAGCAAAAAAAGAAAAAGAAGGAAAAATGACTCAGAAAGAAAAAAGAGAACTTTCCGAAGAAGAAAAAGAATATAAAAGCAAACGAAAACAAATTCAGGAAAAATTGATTAAATTTGCAACACGGGTTCCTGTTTTTATGTATTTAACAGACTTCAGAGAATTTTGCTTAAGAGATGTTATTACCCAACTTGAACCTGAACTCTTTAAAAAAGTAACAGGCCTTACCGTAAAAGATTTTGAGTTACTTGTTAGCTTAAATGTTTTTAACGGTCCTGTTATGAACGATGCAATTTTCAAATTCCGTTGCTATGAAAATTCAAGTTTAAATTATACAGGAATTAATCGCCATGAGGAACTCGATAAATATATCGGAGGGTTTGATACAGCAATAACTGTGCAGGAATTTGAAAATTTAAAGTAATTGTATTTTTTACACCAACTCCATTACGCGCTTTTTAAGTTCTTCAAAAGGTTCGTCAAACGGTTTGAATGTTCCGGGTTTGTTTAGTTTTGACGTTCCGCCTTTTTCAAGATGGTCACGCATTCCGTCTTTGTTGAGCCAGTAATAAATTCCCCAGTGTTCAAAATCCCATTCGCTGTTGTAATCGTAGCATTCGTAGTCAATGCAATAAAGTTCGCCGCTGTTTGTGTAAATAAAATTTGTCGGAAAGTAGTCAACGTGAATTCCGACTTTTTTAAACCGCTCGCTCATATCAAGAATTTGCCTGAAATGATTTTCTGTAAGTCCGTCTTTGCAGAATGTACCGCGAGTTGCAAGAGTTGCGGCAGTTTCTCCCTGAATATATTCTTTTACAAGGTAATGATTTTTTTCATCAAATTCAAAAAGTTTTGGAATTCCTTTGCCTATTTTTGACATACGCTCGTAACAATATTTTTCGCCGTTGAAAATTTCAAGTGTCTTTTGGGGATCTTCTGTTTGTTCATTCATTTTTTTTAAGACAAACTGCGAATTATTTTTTTCAACAAGATATGCTGTTCCGGTTTTGCCCTGTCCAAGTGTTTGTATAATTTCGTAACCAAATAGGTTTTTCATAAATCAAGTTTATAATGAAAGTCAGAGTGACGTCAAGATTAAATTTATCTAAAGAATTTAACAGATTTGGTTAATGCAATTTGATAATGTCTCAAAAAACGGTGACTATGGTCTTGAAGATAACCCGGAATATACAAAGAACAATTCAAGAAATCACAACTGTAGTAAATTAATTTGAAAATTATGCTCAAGAAGTAAAATTAAACAAAAATACAACAGATTATATAAAAAAGGTTTTAATTCAAAATAAAATATAATTTTAAATCTCAAATAATCACTAATTCTGATTGGTAAAAAAGCTTGGTTCAATAAAACAAAAAGAAATCACAGAAGTAAAAAATGTAATAAAAGAAATGCTTGTTGATTGAATAAAATATGATCTTTGCAAAAAGCCCTAATTCGTGGTATAATAGAACCACAAGGAGGTTGCCTATGCCACAAATTATGCCTATCAGAGATTTAAAAAACACAGCGGAAATTTCAGCAATTTGTCATGAAAAAAATGAACCAATTTTTATTACAAAAAACGGTTATGGTGATATGGTTTTAATGAGTATGGAAACATATGAAAAAGCCCTTTATTTAAGTAATATTTACGGAAAACTAGAAGAAGCAAAAGACGATATAAAAAATAAAAGATATTCTTCCGTAGAAGATGCTGTTTCAAGAATCAAGGAAAAACATGGCTTATAATGTTCATATTACTAGTAAAGCGGAAAAAGATTTGGATGATATTGTAACTTACATTTCAGAAGAATTAAAAAATCCAAAAGCTGCCAGTAGAATTCTTGAAGAGTTTTTGGAAGAAAAAGTAAATATTTCAGATAATCCGTATATGTATCCGTTAAGTTTTGACGCCAGATTGCAAGCAGAAGGATATCATAGATTCATATTTCATAGAAATTATGTTGCTCTATATTTAATTGATGAAACAGAAGAAAAAAATAATGTTTGGATAATGAGAATTTTTAATGGAAAGATGAATTATCCTAAACTAATATAAAGTATATTGCATTTATTTTTCACAATCTTTTTTATATATTGAAAATTTTTCCTTTAAAAGATAGAATAAACTAATGAAACTAAAACAAAAAGTTATTTATTACAAAGACGAACTTAATGACGAGTTTGCCTTTGATAACATAAAGCCTCGCAAAATCGGTGCTGAATACAAATACGTTTACAATTCAATTTGGAAAAAGTTTACGCGTTTTTTCTGGTACAGAATTTTTGCATTTCCGATTGCGTTTTGTTATTTAAAACTTGCATACAGACATAAAATTGTAAACCGAAAATTAATCAAGCAGGCAAAAAAAACTGCATTTTTTCTTTACGGAAATCATACGCACAATATGTGTGATGCTCTTATTCCGACTATGGTTTCTGTTCCCAAAAGCGTTCATGTAATCGTTCATCCGAATAATATTTCTATGCCGGTACTAGGCGCAATAACTCCGAGCCTTGGTGCAATTCCGCTTCCTGATGATATGGATTCAACACGTAACTTTTTAAAATGTATCGAAACCCGTGTACGCCAGAAAAAAGTAATTACAATTTATCCCGAAGCGCACATCTGGCCGTTTTACACAAAAATCAGACCGTTTACATCTCTTTCGTTCCGGTATCCGGTTCAATATGAAGTTCCGACTTTTTGCTTTACAAATGTATACCGCAAGCGCAAGTTTTCAAAGTCGCCGCAAATTATAACTTATGTTGACGGACCGTTTTATCCGGACAAAAATCTTTCAACAAAAGAACAGCGTGAAGATTTACGAAATAAAGTTTTTAACGCAATGACAGAACGTTCAAAATTGAATAACATCGAACTGATAAAGTATATAAAAAAAGAAGATAATACTGTAAAATAAAGTAAAATATGCAACCAAAGTACATTTAATGTGTCTAATAAATAAACAGCGCCGTCATCTCCAATTTGCGGCAATCAGGATTAAAAATGAGAAACATACTTTTTTGTGGAAATGACAAAGTTTTTGACGGAATAATGACTTGCACACTTTCCATAGTAAAGCGAACACAGACAACAGAACCATTTAAAATTTTAATATATACAATGGATTTGCGGGATTTAAAAGAAAATTATATTCCAATTTCTGACAATCAGGTCAAGTTTTTGGACAATCTTTTAAAAGAATATAATCCGCAGAATGAAGTAACAAAAATTGATGTAACTTCAATTTACAACACAGAATTCCGCGGAAGTCCCAACGAACAGTGTTATTGTTCACCATACACTTTGCTCCGGCTTTTCGCAGATTTGGTTCCCAGAATGCCTGAAAAATTTTTGTACCTTGATGCAGACTTGTTGTTCAACCGGGATATAACTTTGCTTTATGATATCGACGTTTCAAATGTTGAATATGCTGCAGCAAATGACCATTACGGAAAATATTTAATTCACCCAAGATATATAAATGCAGGTGTTCTTTTATTCAATATGGAAAAATGTCGGGAAACAGGAATTTTTAAAAAATCCCGTGAATTGATTAAAACAAAAAAACTTGTATTTGCAGATCAAAGTGCTTTAATCCGCAGTACAACAAAAAAGAAACTTCTTCCGCAAAGATTCAACGACCAGAAATTTCTTCACAGTTGGACAGTTGTAAGACATTTTTCGCAGCGTCTTTTTTATTTGCCGTATCCACATGTTGCAAATATCAAGCAATGGCAGGTTACGCAAATTCATAAAATATTCAGATACTTTCAGTTTGACGATATTTTATTTGAATATATTTATCAGATTAATAAATTCAAAAGAGAAAATGAGGCTGATTCTGAAATATAAATGATGTATCATTCTGAACTTGATTCAGAATCTATATATTAAATATAATGTAGATGATAAACTAAATTCAGAATAATAAAACTTTTTTGAAAACTTATAAATTATTACGAGGAAAATAATGACTAATAAACGAATACCAATATTTTTTGCCTGCGACGATAACTTTGTAAAATTTACAATCGTTGCTATTACATCTTTAAAGGCAAATGCGTCAAAAGATTATATTTACGACATCCATATTCTTTACACAAAGATGAGTGAAGAAATGAAAAAAGTTACGCTCACGCTTTCTGATGAAATATTCAACATTACATTTGACGATGTTACAGATTATTTAAAGAGCGTAAACTACAAGCTTCATGTCCGCGATTATTATTCAAAAACAACATATTACCGTTTGTTCATTCCGGAAATGTTCCCAGAGTTGGACAAAGCGCTTTACATCGACAGTGATATGATTATTCTTGGCGATATTTCAGAATTGTACAATCACGAGTTGGGCGATAATTACGTCGGTGCCTGTAACGAACAGGCAATGGTCCAGGAAGAATGCTACGGAAATTACGTAGAAAAATGTCTCGGAATCAGCCGCAACAAATTCTTTAACGCCGGAATGATTTTAATAAACTGCAAGCAGTTCCGCGAAAAAAATCTGCTTGAACGCTTTATAAAACTTCTTCACGAATATTCATTTATTGTAACGCAGGATGAAGACTATTTGAATTTAATCTGCAAAGACAAAGTTCTCTGGATCGAAAATAACTGGAACGTCGAAATGTTTGGAAAGCTTTTATTCGAGCCAAAAGATTTTAAAATCATTCATTACATTATGACTTCAAAACCGTGGCATTACAGAGATTGTCGCCATCAGGAATTTTTCTGGGAATACGCAAAACAGACACCTGTTTACGATCAGATTGTTGCAGTTCTGGACGCATACACAGACGAACAGCGTGCAAATGACAAAGCTTCTGGTGAACGTCTTGCACAGATGGCAATCGACGAAGCAAACCGCGAAGACAATTATCTTAACCGTCAGAAACTTTTTGAACAGAAAAAAGAAACTGTAGAATCTTCAGAGACAACAGTAAATACTGGCGTTCAAAAATCTCCGGAGCGACTTGCAGTTCTTGCAAAAATTAAAGAATACGAAAAAACCGGCCGTTTTGAAGAAGATGTAGAAGATGATCCACCTTCACGACAAATTCAACCTGGTGAAGTCGACTACCAGCAGAAAAAACTTTCAAGCAGAATCAAATCTTATTTTGCATTTAAAGCTGCAAGAAATTTTATCCGCAAAATGGTAAAGTCAAAACAGATGATAATCAAATCTGTTGAAGGCAAAGAAAATTTGGATCTGCTTACCGGCGGAGCAATGATTACATGTAACCATTTTAACGCTCTTGACAGTTTTGCGATTCAAATTGTTTACGATGAAATTCATAAAAAAACAAAACATGGAAAATTCTTCCGCATTATTAAAGAAGGAAATTACACATCGTTCCCAGGATTTTACGGAATGTTAATGCGTAACTGCAACACTCTTCCGTTAAGTTCAAGCCACAGAACAATGAATGAATTCCTTCAGGCAGTAAAAAAACTTCTTGCAGACGGAAATTACATTTTAATTTATCCAGAACAGAGTATGTGGTGGAATTACAGAAAGCCAAAACCTTTGCGCAAAGGAGCTTATACACTTGCTGTAAAAAACAAAAAACCGGTTCTTCCGGTATTTATTACAATGCAGGACAGCGACATTCTCGATTCAGACGGATTTTTTGTGCAGGAATATACAATTCACATTTGTAAACCGATTTTCCCAAAACCGGAACTTTCACTTTCAGAAAATGTTGAATACATGATGAACGAAAATTATTCAGTCTGGAAAAAAGTTTACGAAGAAACATACAAAATTCCTCTTAAATACGAAGAAGATTAAATCATGAAAATATTTAAGACAATTTTTTTATCGATATTTTTTCTTTTGAATACAACTTTTTCTTTTTCGCAAGACATGACTAAAAATGCACTTGCTTTAATTGATTCTTTTTTTGATCTTAGAATGAATCTTTCTTTAATAGAAGAATCTGAAACTGATAAAATAAATTCTGAAATTGATTCTTTTGCAGTTAAGAACAAAGATAAAATTTCTGATCTTTCTGAAATGGAAACTATTGTTCTAGAAAATTTTATAATAATGGAAAAATATAATTATCTTTATGAAAAACCAGGTCAGGCAAAAGTTCAGCACGAGATTTTAGGAAATCAGCTTAAAAAAATTGAATCGTTTGTAGAAAATAATCAGATAAATGACGCATACTTTTTTTGCACACAGGCAGACATAACTTCATGCTATATGGGTTATTCCGTCGGCGATGTTTTAAAATACGGAACAAGCGTTCGGCCGCTTTATGAAAAAGCTTTAGAATGTAATCCAAATCTTTCTTACGCTTTAACAAACATTGGCCAATGGTATTATTTTGCTCCAGGAATTGTCGGCGGTTCAAAGAAAAAAACTTTATCTTATTTTGAAAAAGCTCGTGAATGTGCCGTTACAGATTCCCAAAAGTATTTTGCAGATATTTTTTTATCTCAACTTTTGTTTGAAAAAAAAGAATTTGAACGATGCAATTCATTGCTTTCAGAAGCAGAATCAATTTGCCCGAACAGCAATTACCTAAAAAAAATCCGTTCCGCAAATCAACAAGGACTTTCCCTTTTTGAATACAATAGAAAAAAATCTTCATTAGATAAAGAAAGTAAAAAAATAGAGTAGTGCAGACAGAAATTCTGGAGCGGTGTCTGGAATGACGAGTAATTTTATCTTGATATTTTGTCATCCTGAACTTGATTCAGGATCTCATTACTGATTATGTTTATTCGGTAGTGAGATTCTGAAATAAATGTTACAATGCGTTAGCAATGTTTTAATTAGTTAGTAGTTTTTGAATAGGAATAAATATCTGATGAAAGATTGAGTTTTAGAGTATATTCTTTATCTTTCAAATCTCCGGAAGTAAATTTGATTGTAACTGTTGAATTATTTCCGTCTTCGTTTAATGTATAAGTTGCTGTAATTGTGTCTTCTTTATTTAAACCGATTTTATCTTCTGCATAACCATAATAAGTTATTTTTCCGTCTGAAATTGAATAATCAGTTCTATAATGGTTATTCTAATATAGAAGGCTATCTTTTGTTGAAGATAGATAACTTATATATAGATTAATAAAGAATTTAACAGATACTGTCTTTATAAAATGTAATTTAATATATACAATTTTTTCCATAGAGTTGAATAGTGAAAAAAATTGTTTTGATAAAACATGGGAAGACTACCTGTACTGGCAGGAAAATTGCATCGTGCAAAGGCCATTATGAATAATCGATATGCAGTCCTTCAATTGAATAAATTGCAGTTGATTATTTCCTTAAAAGTTACCTGCCAGAAAAAACATGCGGGATGTAGATTCTTGTGTACGCAATTTACGCGAAGACTGGGGACTCGAAGACCCGACCGGCAAAAGCGACGCAGAGTTTATAAAAGTGATTAATATAATAGAAGAAAAAGTAAAAGAATTGTCTGCACGCGGTTGATGCATGTTATCTTGCGATTTTTGACAGATTAAGCCATCTTTATCCTGCAATTTTTGACATATGTAGTATTATTAGTAATATGCCAGGAAAAATTTATAAAAAATTTCTTGAATGGAAAGAACAGAAAGTAAAATATGCACTTCTTGTTCAAGGTGCCCGTCGTCCATATATTACTGTCATTTGAAAACCATCTTTATCATAAAGTTCCTGAAGCGTAGAAAGTTCTTCTTTATAATATGAACATCGCAGGAAAAATATTCTGTAACAGAAACAGGAGCTTTCTTCCAGAATGAAGAGCGCAAATAATGTGTAGACTGATGCTCTTTTCCCGAAAGCAGTTTATTTATCAGTTGATTCTTTCCGCTCAACCAGCAGCCTAAAATCAAATAATTTTTCATGATTGCGACTCTTTAGGAAGTATACGGCAGGTAGTACGACAGTGAATGTTAGGGGAAGTATGAGAAAAATTAATTTATTTCAACTTCCATTAAATCTTCAATGTGACAATTTAAAACAGTAGCCAAGTTGTGCACAGTCTGAAACAAAATAAGTCATTCATTATGATTCACTTTTTTTCTTACACAATCCTATTGCAAAGAGGACAGACGTTGCTGTGACTCCAACCACTTTTAATGCATTTAGCACAATTTTTTTTGCCTTATTTGCTTTTTCTTCCTTTTCCGATTTCATTCTTGCTTTGCATAATGGACAAAAATCTTCATTATCTTCGATTAATTTTTCTACTGAACCATGAAATTTTCCAAGACATGCTTTCATTATTTTTTCTCCAGTATAAATTTATTCTTCATCTCATTTGAGATTGAAAGTTTTTCAAACAGAGGCATTAGCGTTTTTTCCCAAATATTGTCTTTTAATTCTAAATACGAAAAATTTGAATAACCATCTAACAGTTTTATATTTTCTTTAGTCAATATTTGTAATAATTCTTCTGTATATTCAGATGTCAAATCATCACATTTTTTTTCATTACGCATATTAAGATAAAATTCTATAAAATACAGATCTTGTAAATTATTTATATCATCCAAGATGAATACTATTTTATTCTGCAACTCTTTTGATTCTTCTTCATTTATTGAGTTTTTTGTTTGCTGCACAGATGCAATTTGAATCTTTATATCTTTTAAAAGTGCTGCTTTTGCGTCATCAATTTTTACTAATAGCTGACTCTTAGATACAGCTTCGCCTTTTTGATATCGTGCAAAACTTAATTTGACACTATCAGAGGGAATAATTCTATTCTCGTGAAAGTTCTTGATTATCTCATTTAATTTAGTATTAGTAGTCAAATGAAATTCGGATAATTCTTTTTGTATTTCATCTAGTTGCATTTGCATGCAAATTTGATTCATTGTCTGAGAAAACTCTGCAGGATTCACCTTTTTGGTAAACTCCGTTAACCGCATTTGATGAACAATCTCGCCTGTTGATATATCTACTATTGTCGAAATAAGGCTTCCGTCATTGCCTTGCATGATTTTTAGTGTACCGTTTTTTATTCCTTCTCTGAGATTTTCGGGAATAACAGCGGTAAAACCTTTTTCAACTTTTAAAGCGTTAGCAATTATTGGAACTTGGCTTATATATGATAAAATTTTGCTGCTTTCTATTTTCAATGAAGATGCTATGCGTTTACTAACAGCTATTCTTTTTCTTTCTTGTCTAATTTCTGTATTAGATTTTATTATTAATGGTAAATTTTCAATTTTCTGTAGCTCCGATCTCATTATCTAAAAATTTCCTTTTTATCAAAATTATTGCAATCGATTATACTATTTAGTATAGTACTCGTCGTATTTTAAGATATATGATTTTATTTTGTCAATTTTAAGATAAACTTTTATCATTCATCCCACGCATTCAACTCCCATTCTGACAAAGAAGAATTCTCATTTCTTATTCTTTCAACAACATTCATTAAAATGATAATTTTGTTGTTTCGACAAGGGTGTATAAAAAAACTTATCAGTAAAAATAAAAGTCTTATTTACTATGCATCTCCTCAAAAGACATTAACAAAGAATTTGTTTTCTCTATTTCATCAACTTCTTTTTGAATTTTTTCATATAATTTATTTTCTAAAAATTCTTGTTTAATCTTCAAGATAAAGTTTGAATCAGAAACTAGGCGGTACATTGTTACCATAAAACCACCTATATCTAATTTTTTTAAACTGTTTTTTACCAAATCCGGATTGCTAGAAGCAGCTCCAATACTGGCACCAATAGCAACAATCAATACATTACTGGTTGTTGCTATCAAATTTGAAAACAAAAGAATTTTTCGAGTTCGAACCTGATACAAATCAAGATTTATATCTTTTTCCTGATTATAAAACAATCTGTGCAACATTTTTATTATGCTGTTTATCATTATAGAATATGTAGCTTGTTTTCCTACTGTAGCAATATTTTCCGCATCAAATCCATAATCTGATAACTGTTTTGCTAATTCTGGATCTTTTAATGATATAAATGGAATTGGCAAACTTTGAGTAGACCTCACATCTGACTTCAAATGAATAATTTCCTTTATTAAAGAAACTGCTATTTTTAATTTTCCGTTAGATCCTTCATTAAAAAGATTAATCGGGTCTTCTTCTTTTTTTAAAAGTTCTTTTAAATCAGAACCTTCATCAAACATTTTTCTTTTACAATACTTAAAAACAAGTTTAGTTTGAGCATTGCAAGTAATTTTATCCTGAACAGTTCCAACTTTGTTAATACCAAATTGAACATGATATGATTGGAACTTATAATCTGTTATAGTTCTTGTTGCAATATTGGCTGTACCAACTATTAATCCCAATATAGGATCGTGTCCGAGAACTGAAAATCTATGCCCAAACTTGCTTATATCAGAACCTATTTCTTTTGCTCCAAAATTTATATCAAACGGAACTTTATTTTTAACAATTTCTTCTAAAGTAGGATTATATAAATGGTTTTTAATATTTAGCTTTTCTTCCCTAGTAAAAGTTCCTTCATATTCAGCAAATTCTTTTTCATTTTTTGACTTTAACTCCTCTTTTGCATCATTGGCTGCATCCTGATCATTGAGTCTTTCCTTAAAATTAGTAAGTAAATACTGTCTACAACATTGAAGGGCTGTGGCAAGGAATAAAAAGGATATATCAAGTTTTGTTAATTTTGTTACACGCGCAAATTCTCCATTTATTTCATCTTCCAATTCAACATATTCCTGCTGACTGAGACCTGAAGCAAAAATATCAGTAGTTATATCTATTCCATTTTCTTTTGCATATTCTAAAATGCTATTACTGTATAAATCCCAGTCACTATCAGTCAAAATTGTTTTCGTTCTTTTAATTTTACTGAAACTTTCATTTTTACTAGCAGTATTATTACGTTCAGTTTGCATCATTTGCAATAATTTTTGAGCATCTTCTGGAGAGAGATTGGAAATACTCTCCAGATTTTTTTTCTGTAGTTGTTTAATCTCTGAGTGTACCTTGTTTAATTGCTTAATTCCGTTTGATATATCGGAAATTTCATCTGTAGCAGATTCTAATTGAGAACTTTGTGCCTTCACCGCATTCGCCATTGAATACAAACTTTCTGTTGATAGATGAGCAATATCTATTTTATCTTTTCGCATTGTTATTCATCTCCATTCTGTTCAATATCTGAAAATTCGTCTAATTTTGATTCGGTTGTATTTTTTTGCAAAGCCAATCTTTCAATCATATTATGGATCTGTACATTTTCTGCTTTCAAATCACCAGACTCTTCTTGGACTTTTTCCAAATTATTAGCGATAATATTTAAGTCGTCTATCAAACAGTTGGTTGTTTTTTGATTATTTAATATAATTTCATGTAAAATAAATTCTCTCTGTTTATTGATTGCTTTTTGGCTAGTTGATGACTTTTTAAAGAATCCTGTATATGCCTTTATTCCAAATATAGAACCAGAACAAAATAAGTATATTTCAGGAACAAAAGCTTTTGTACCTGAAATTTGATTTTTGAAAGTTTCTTTCCACTCTTTATTTAATTTTACATAATCGGCTTCTTTTTGAAGCATTTTCTGATTTAAAATTACAGCCTTACACATCGTTTCGATTTGTTCGGGAATTAATCCGAGACTTTCCATAAAACTCCCTATAAATCCATCGCTTCGCCAATCGATAGATGTTATTTCTTCTGTATCAGTTTTCTTGGTACTAAGAAATAAGACATCTTGCATAATGCTATATCTGAAAGTATTCCAAGCGCCGGTCTCATTTTCCAATTCATTTTTCACTGTATTTAGCAACTTGCCAGTTTTGTCCCGATTTGCTAAATCGTTCATATAATTCCGTAAATCCTTCCTTTTTTCATAAGAGAAGTTCATACGAACAGAAAAAGAACTAATAGCATTATATTCAGCAGATGGAATTCCTGTTTTATTTATATAACAATAATTACAAAGAATTTTTAAATATATCAGTTTTATCTCTTCAGGTAAATCACATAGATTAACAATCTGTTTGCTAGTAACCAACGAGTCATTTTCTTTTGCGATTTTCGCCAAAGAAAGTAACAGTTCAGAAAACTGTTCTATATCAATACTGTCAAAACAATCTGTAATTTCAATAGTATTCTTATCCGTCGTAGAAAGCAAAAGTGAATCAGGCTTAAAGACTCCACCTTTTTTTGCTTTTACAGCTTCGATACTTTTATATTTTATTTCATACAAACTTTTTTTTATGTATGTATTGCAAATAATTGAGTCACCTGTTATTGCAAAGCTTCCCGTAAAAGATAAAGCTGAAATTAATATGCAATCACATAAAGCAGCTTTATCTTTAAGAATTTCTTTCCATTTTTCTTTCGATTTTTCGGAAATATCAGGGGCAAATTCGATTTTTCTGTTCGATTTAGTTAAAAATTCTGCTCTCTTTTTTATTTCATTTTCTTTATTCATAATTCCTCCAACTCTCCATTTTCATTCATATTAAAAGAACGCTTTTTCATATTATGTGTTTTGTAGATATTTTCTGGTGTACTGATTTGCTTTAGGTATCTATTAGAAAAATTATTTTCTAATACTTTTTCTAACAACTTAAAATCAGAATCATAGTGTGTATACTCGAGTTCTTTACATACTATTTCTTTCTTGTGGTACTTATTAAGCAAGTCACTTATTGTGCCACCATTCTGTTTATCTAAAATTTCACAGAATGGATAAAACCATTTTTCATTTGAAAAATATTTCTTTTGACACTTCTTTGTAAACTTTTCAATTATTGCAGAGAAAAAATCTTTTCCGAATTTCTGACTCTTTTGGGCAAAGTCAGGAAGTTTATCAGACCATTGTTTTACTGTTAAGTAACCACATAACTTACATTTTCGATTTAAGTATCTTAAACATTTGGATTCAAAAGTTTTATATCGAATATAATAGAATAACTTTTTTAGACCGACTCCGATAAAGTATAAAAGACAAAGAACTACAATACATCCAATAACAATTCCTGCTGATTGAAAAAATGTAAAGTTAGTAAAATGATAAACAAGCCAAGTAGCCAAAAGATATAATCCCAAGATACCTATTACGGATAATATTTTATCTATGAATTCACCAATAAATTTAAGAATAGAAATTACGACAAATATTACTATAATTCCGATTATTATATAAAGCATTTTTTAGTTACCTTCCGGCTTTTGAATGTCAAAAGTTTTCTCATTAGGAAAGTTTTGTAGATTTGCACTATCAAATATTGAATATGGTTCTGTTTTATGTGCTTCTTTTTTATAGTATTGACCATCTCTTGAGGAAAAATACATTTCTACATCAAACTTCATCACTTCAAACTCTTTTGAAACTATACATTTTCCGCCTGTATATTCAGAACCTTTTTCAAGTTCAGAAATAATAGTCTTTTCAGTATATTTTTCTACTGAATTGAGATAACTTTCGATTGTAAATAATGGTTTCACAAATAAGTGCAAAAACCAAGAAAAAAAATCATTTATAAACTTTGAAATACTCATACAGCCCTCTCTAATTCCAATGTGTCATCTAAATCTCTTGTATCATCTATTTCGAATTCATCATCCATTCGTCTGTATTCTTTTGGTACTTCATTTTCTTTCAATGATTTTGTCATCTCTATTTCTTCCCATTCCTTTGTTTTCTCATTCTTTGTGAAAACTGTAGCCACCTCAATAATCTTTCCTCTAGTCTTCCTTATTAAATGACTTACCCCTAAAATAATTCCTTTTACTATCTCTGTTAATTTTTCAACACATAATTTTAAGAATGCAAGCACTCTTCTAAAAAAGCGTTTAATTGCCGTAATTCCTCGAACAATTCCATTTTTAATTCTTGAAAGGGTTATCCATCTTTCATTTCCCATTTTACAACGTGCCTCCTAGTTTATCTTCAACTGTTTTTTTAGAAACTTTTTTTATAGTCATCTGAATATTTGAATCACTATATTTTTCTTTTGTATTCTGAATTGCAGTTATTACTTCTTCAAAATCACTAAAAGAAGCGAATTTTCTTTTTGCCAATGCAATACTTCCTGCAGTTTTTAGCATTGCATTAGCAATATCAGCGCCAGACATATCTTCATAATCTGATAGTTTATCAATTAACATATTACGTTTTTCTGATATTGGGAATTTTTCAACTAAATAATGCTCCCACAATCTATTTCGTGTTTTTTTATCTGGCATCTCCAATTCAATATGAGCATAAATGCGTCTTAAAAATGCATGATCAAAATTCTCAAAAAAATTTGTGGTGAAAATTACAATTCCTTCATACTCATCTAAAATTTTCAGTAAAACATTTCGAGTTTGATTCACACTTACATCAGAAGCACTAGACATTGATGTAACTCTTTTTGAGAGCAAAGCATCTGCCTCATCAAATAAAATTACACAATCTTGGGATCTTGCATACTCAAATAAGGCGATTAAATTCTTGGATGTATCTCCTACAAATTTTGATTCTATCTCTGCATAGTTAACAATTAACAAACTCTTTTTCAAATAACTAGCTATTGCATGAGCAGTCATTGTCTTTCCTGTTCCGGGATTACCATAAAAATTCAAGAATAACCGTTTTTGATTTTGTATAACTTTATTTAATCCCCATTCTTCAAAAATTAAACTATTATATTCATATAAAGCCAATACTTGTTTTATTTTTGCAACTGTTTCGTCTGCAAGTATTACATTTTCAAAAGTAAATTTAGGCTGTATAACATAAAAAAGTTTTTGAGATTTGTCTTTTTTTTCATTATTTGAAATTTCTTTTAGTGGCATTAATTAGCCTCCAATATTTTTTCTTCAACATTTAATTCCATCATTCATACATCTCCGCCACAATCCTCGCCTCGTCTACCACCGCCGCACGCAATTCCTCCGGCCCAAGCACCTTCACCGTATGCCCCTGTCCAAGAACAAACCGCACAACTTCACGCAGTTGCGTTGTTTTAAACGAAACATACACGCTGCCGTCAGCTTTTTCTTTTACAACCTGGTCTTTGTGCCATATTCTGTCCAGCGCAAAAGTTCCAACCTCGCTCGAAAATTCAAGCTCCACCAAAATCGGTTTTGTGTCGCTCAGCCAGACACCGGTTTCGCTGTCAAAATAATTGTTAACATCAAAATCTTTTGGAACAGCAAACTGATTTTTTGTTTCTACTGGATTTTTAATTCTTGAAAGCGCAAAGTTTCTGATGTCGCCGGATGGATGAACTGTGTTATTTTCTTTTGGCGGATTTATTTCGCGGCAGATTAAATACCAGTTCCCTTTCTGGCAGACTGCGTGGAACGGTTCAACCGTGCGGTTCATATAAGTTGATTTTTGCAAGGGACGGTAGTCAAATGTCAATGTCCTGTGATTTTTTAACGCGTTAAAAACTGTTTTAAAAACTTCTTCATCAATCAGTGGAATTGGATTTGCTATGAACGTAAGATTTGCCGATGAAATGCCGGAATTAAGCTGAACATTTTCGGGCAGGCTTGATTCAATCTTTTCAAAAATTGCGGAAAGTTGTTTTTCTATCGGGGTATTTTTGTATTGCTGCAAAAGAGGCTGGGCAAGTCCAAGTGCAAACAATTCACCTTCGCTTATAGGAATTCCCTTCAAATGAAAATTCGGTTCTGTATAATAGTAGCCTTTTTTTGTGTGATCATATTCCAATGGCGCGTAAAGGCTGTCTTTCATGTATTCAATGTCGCGCTGAATTGTTCTTGCGTTGCATTCAAGTTCTTTTGCAAGGCTTGTCGCGTTTGGATATCGTCCTGCAGAAATTTTTTCGTCAATATAATGAATGCGGCGCATTACCGCTTTGTGCTCTCTTCCTGTTGCAGCCATTGTAATCTCTTTTCCTTTATTCATGCTTCAAGTATAAAGCCACGTGTACGACAGGGAATGTCGTACTGATTTTTTATTAAGATAATTTTATATCAAATATTATACCCCCCCCCTTAATTTTTTGTCAATTCTTAAAAGTCTGTATGTACGCAGATTAATCAATGGGTTGTAATGTTCAGTGTCCTTTTGTTCTGTGTAAAGTTCTCGAAGACTGGGGACTCGAAGACACGACCGGCAAAAGCGACGCAGAGTTTATAAAAGTGATTAGTATAATATAAGAAAAAGTAAAAGAATTGTCTGCACGGTGAAATGAATATACCTTGCGCATAATCAAAAGTGATATTAAAATTCAATATTTATGTTGAATTTATGTTTATAAAAATCAATATTTGTGAGGAGCTATTTGAATATATTAAAAAATGTTTCGCAGAAAAACAACCCTTGGGTCAGGCATTACATAGAAAGGTAATGAACCTATTCCGTCAATATTTAATTATTGGAGGAATGCCTAAAGTTGTAGATACTTTTCGTAAAACAAAAGATTTTGAAAAAGTTTAAAACTAAATATAAGGAATACGTTGGAACTTGTTATGTAATTCATCCTGAAGATTTTACAATAAAAGAAGATATTATTTTTCTTCCAATCTATATGACGCCGCTTCTGTGAAAACAGAAGCAGTTAATAAGCTTCCCCTCGGCAAACGGTAGCGAAGCGGACGTATGACGCTGCTTCTGTGAAAACAGAATTAAAATTTTAAAACTGCTTTCCAGCGGTGAACTTTGTGCCTGCAAAATTCTTGAAGACTTGTCGATCACGCAGCCGACACTTTCTCATCATATGAAAATTCTTTCGGATTGTAATCTTGTAAAATCCCGAAAAGACGGAAAATGGTCGCATTATTCTTTGAATTATTCTGAATTAAAAGAAGTAAAATATTTTATTTCAGAATTAAAAAAAATCAAAAAAAAACTGTTCTTGTAGAAAGGTATTTTTAGAACGGTAAAGATATTACTGTTCTTAAAAACTTACAGTTGTTGCACAACTGTCTTATTGACGTGTGCGCTCAGGCGCTCTAATAATATAAAATTTGCAGTTTTCATTTCAAGTATCACATTCGGCATGGGGCATATTGTAAACTTACTGAACGGCAAAGATTTGATATCCACGCTCTTACAAATTTGTTATGCAGCAGCAATAGGCTTTTTGTTTACGATTATAATTTACAAGTGAAAAAGCTTTTTGCTTTATAATATGTTTATAGTAATATGATAAGAAGACTTAAGCTCTTGCTTTTGTCTTAAAAACCAGGCTTCTGTTGGAAGACCTGTAAATGATGAAATTATGGTAAGCAGCAAGAATTAAAAAGTCCGTCTGTTTCGCAAAAATAAAACTTGCTGCCGATTTTTTTTTTGGTGCTTTGAGATTTTCTCTTGACACCCCTTTATATTTTAAACTTGTAATGTTCTTTTTTTTCTTTCCGTAATGTGAAAAATATATCCCTAAAATGCGGTGGCGCATAGCCACTTTCCACACGAAGCCGAAGTTATATGGTTCTTCTTATTTTGTTAAAGATAAATTGTAATTATCGATTGCCTGCATTCTGTAAGATACAGAGGCTTCATTTGTAATTCCAAAGGCTAATAGAGATATTAAGCTCAATGAACCGGTTATAATTTTAGCATCAGAATCATTTTCGGAGTAGTAACTTGCAATTCCCGTGCCTATAAATGAACCTATAAGGGTATAAGTAATACATTTCCAGAAAGTTGCTTTTTTCATCAATTTTTTATTTCCTTCAACTGGAAGTAAAATTTTATTCAACTCTTTGTTTGTTAATGGAACCTCAGAATCAGCAAATTGGAATGTATCAAATGACGAAAATCCCCATTTTTTGTAGTGGATTATAAAATCATTTGTTTCTGAAAAAACAGTGGAATTATCTATGTTGTCCATTGCCATTGATTCATTATTTTTATTTGATTCCTGTGAAAATAAGAAATTGACGGTAAAAAATGAAAAGAATACGCAAAATAATAATTTTATGTTTCTCATTTATTTGCTCCAGCTGACTTTTATGGATATACCACCTGCCTTCCAGTCGGCAACTGTTGACGCAACGCCTACCGAAACTGCTCCTACGACACCTCCCGGAATGTAGCCTATAACCGGAAGTGTTATTCCTCCTATGGTTGAACCTATTTTCCAACCTATAAATGATCCGATGGCATCAGAAATTGCCGCGCAACAAATATTTTTTGCTTTCTTACGAAGCCATGAGCCTATACTTCTTGCTGCCTCATTATTTTCTGTATAGTAATCAATTGCGGCAATTGACATTTCAGAGAAATTTATGAAGCCTTCATATTCTTCTTTCGACAATGCCGATTTTGCATCATTTTCAATTTCTTCGATATTAGAAATTGTATCTTCAACAGATAAGGACTCATCATTTATGATATTTTCGACTTTTGAAATATAAGCAGCTGCAACACTTGAAATCAATTCATTTTCAAGAAGAAAATCTGATGTTGATGTATCTTCTGCCACCTCAAGAACTTCAGAATTGCATTCTGTTACAGAAGATGCACTTCTGGAAAATGAAACTGCATTATTTTCTAATGCGTTTTTAAATTGGGTTCTTAAAACATTTGATTCACTATTATTGGAATTGTTTATGCCGACTGTTTCTATGTCGTTAAAATTTGAACATCCAACAAGAAAGGCAGAAAAAATAACACTAAAAATAATTAACTTTTTCATTCAATTCTCCTTTTTATTGTCGAATTTTATCATAGGTTAATTATATTATAAAGCTTAATTTAATTTTTGTCTTCTTTTTGCCGCCGTCCCCGGCGGCATCCATATACGGTGTAGAGTGGCTTTTTTTTCAGCACTTATGTGCTATGAGCCAAAATAAATAATCTAAGAAAAAATAAGACAAAAAGCAAAAAACTAAAAAAATATTTACTATGACACTCTTTGTCATACTACCTGCCTTATACTAACCTCATAAAGCAAAACGGCACAGGAAACGCGCAGTACCTCCTTTAAAATTTGCGTTCCCTGCAGCCGGTTTTTGCATGGAGGCAGTATGAAAAATTATTTTATCTTAGGCCCAACGGGCAGCAGTAAAACCGGATTTGCCCGTAAGCTTCTTTATGGTCAGAAATATTTTGTATCAAGCTTTGAGCAATATTTTCCCATGCTTACCGAGAGATTTTTCTGAAACAATTTACGATTCGGAAACAACTCATATTGTTGAAAAGATAGAACTTGAAAATGGATATTTTTGTAAACTTAAATAACAAACAGACTCAGGCTGTGCGGGAAACTGAAGGTTATGTCCGTGTAATTGCAGGGGCGGGGAGCGGTAAGACAAAACTTCTTGTAAGCCGTTATGCTTACCTTGTAACCGAATATGGAATTGACCCGTCAAATATTCTCTGCGTTACTTTTACAAACAAGGCGGCTGGGGAAATGAAAAAACGTATTTCAAAACTCATCGGACCTGAATATTCCACTTCCCTTATCTGCACCTACCACGGCTTTTGTGCCCGTCTTCTCCGCGAGAATCCAGAAAAACTTTTTCTTACCAGAGGTTTCCAAATTATCGATACTTACCAGCAGAAAACTCTTCTTGAAGAAATCTATCAGAAATATGAACTCAAACTGGATTGGGCAAACTTTCAGAGTATTATAAAGAAAATTGCACAGAAGAAGCAGGATATTTCTTATGTAAAAAGAATGGCGCAGGCGGATAAGGTTCAGCTTCTTTCAGAAATCAATACTCTCGATGACCAGATTATCGAAGAATATATGCAGCGCCAGAAAGCGGTTTATTCACTCGATTTTACCGACCTGATGATGTATGCAATCTACCTTTTGACTAATGACGAAGAAGTCCGCAATAAATGGCAGGAACGGCTGAACTATATTCAGGTTGATGAGTTTCAGGATTCTTCTTCTATTGAAATGCAGCTTGTTGATATTCTTTCCGGCAAGTATCAGAACCTTATGATTGTCGGAGACCCTGACCAGAATATTTATGAGTGGCGCGGTTCCGATGTTAAACTTCTGGTAGACTTTGACAAGAATCATCCCGGAACAAAAACTATTATCCTGAATCAGAATTACCGTTCTACTCCCCAGATTCTGAATTGTGCCAACACCCTGATTGAAAAGAATGCACTCCGCCTTAAAAAGGACTTGTTTACAAGGACTCTCCCCGGACCATCAGTAACTCATATTCATGCAAAAAGCGAAGATCAGGAAGTTGAAGAGATTGTAAAAACAATAAGAAAGATAAAAAAAGAGAAGGGTAAGTCATATTCTGATTTTGCAGTTCTCTACCGTTCAGGCTTTCTTTCCCGTGTTATTGAACGAAAACTTGTTGAAGAAGGTATTCCTTATGAAATCTATGGCGGCGTGAAGTTTTACCAACGCATGGAAATTCTTGATGTGGTTGCTTACCTCCGTCTTATCGCCTTCAACGATGACCTTTCATTCAAGAGAATTATCAATACACCGCGCCGAAAGTTTGGCAGAACCCGCGTTGCAGCCCTTGAAAGAATCCGGGAAAATAACGAAATAAATCTTTTTGACGTAGATCTTAAAGACAAAAGCCTTTATGAAGTTTTAAAAACACATTTAGGAGACCAGGCATTTAACGGTAGCGGGGGAGGTCAGTTTGTTTCTTTGATAGAAAATCTGAAAGCTCTGAAAGACCGTCTTAAAATCAGCGAGCTTGTAAACCGTGTCTGCATTGATTCAGGCTACGAGCAGTATATCCGAGAACTTGGAGATGAGGAACGGCTGGACAACCTTTCTGAATTCAAGCGCATTGCAAACGAGTTTGAAAGCGGATTCGGAGAAGACATCAATCTTGAAGGCTTCCTCCAGCAGATTGCCCTTATGTCTACAGAAGACACGGACAAGCCAGTAGAAGCAGTAAAACTTATGACAATTCATGCCTCAAAAGGACTTGAATTTCCGGTAGTTTTTATCATCGGCTTTTCCGAAGGGATTTTTCCTTCTTCCCGCACAATTGAAGAGCGTAAAAAACTCGGTCTTGAAGAGGAGCGCCGCCTCTGCTACGTTGCAATTACAAGAGCCCAGGAAACCCTTTATCTTATGGACAGCAAAGGACAGTCACAGAACGGAATCAAGAAACTTCCGTCACGTTTTCTATTTGAAATAGGTGAACAGAACTACAAACGAGTCGGCATAATCAGTGATGACCTAGAACGAGAGGCTTTCGGTTATATGCACAGACTTGACCTTTCAATAACAGAAGAACTTCCTCCGGAACAGCAGAGCGGCGAGCTGTATGTGGAACATCATATTTTCGGCAAAGGCAGAGTTATTTCTTTTGACACAAAGCGGAAGGTCTATACAGTCCAGTTTGAAAATATGACGCTGCCAAGAAGTATTTCCGCAGATTATTTTTCTAAGAAACATGAAAGTCTTCCTGTAATTAAAGCCCTTCCTCAGGAAAAAGAAGTTGAATATCTTCCTCCAGAAATTGAATCAAATTCTCTTCCCCAGAAAATTGACAATTCATTGCAGCCGACAGATGATTTGAATAAATTAACTCTTTTTGAACAGAAAACCGAAAAGGAGGAAGAATACAGAAGTCTTCCACACTGGGACGAAGACATTGATAAAGAAGAATTCACCATTGAAATGCCTGAGTTAGAAAAGAACGGTGAAGACGTTTCTGAAACTGTTGAAGAAATTGAAATTACAGAAGACGGAGAAGATGAAGAGGAAATTCCTGATGAAAAGAAAATCCCGCCTGAATTAAAGGCAAAGCTTGATGCTGCCCCTAACCACTGGGAAGACCCGAATTTTCCAAAAACCGGCTGGTCCTGCACAGGTGTTACTGACCTTGGATCTCCGGTCGGAATTTGTGAAATGTGCGGCTGGCAGATAATCCGTTATGTTCATCACATGGTTCATGATTCTGGCTTGAGTCTTGACTGCGGATGCGTATGTGCCGGAAAACTTGAAGGAAATATAGAACGTGCGAAGAAACGCGAGGCAGCCTTCAAAAATAAGGAAGCCAGAAAATTCAATTTTAAGAAAAGAACCTGGAAAAAGTCTGGCAGGGGAAATGAATATCTCAAAATCAAGAATCACATCGTAGTGCTGTTCCATTTCAGAGATTCTGACAAATGGAAATATTCCATCGACAATGAATTCTGTAAAAAATCCTACAACTCAAGAAATGAAGTAATCGAAGCTGTATTCGAGGCTTTGGAAAAATTATTGTATTCGTAATTAATCGTATTATTTGTGAGGAATGATAAGGCCATTTATTTAAAGGGATTTAAAGTTGCGAGCAAAGTATCATTAATAGAACTTTAAATCAATTTATTAAACGGCGTGTTCAAAATAATCTCCAGGAATAGTTTAATGGTGAAAACATGCTTAGATATTTTATGCAGAAAATTGATGAAGAGGCTCTTTATGTTCTGGACGAACCTGAAAGAAGTCTTTCTAATCAGAAACAGATTGAACTGGCTGAATACATTAGAAATAGTGCAAAAGGCTGCGGTTGCCAATTCATAATTGCTACCCATTCAGTATTCTTTCTTTCAATGCCTGGCGCAGTTGTTTATGATTTGGACAGTATTCCGGTTTGCACAAGAAAATGGACAGAATTGCCCAATGTCAGGGTTGTACAGGGAGTTTTTTATAAAACATGAAAAAGATTTTTAGAAAATCTTGATAAATTTATGTGTCACCGACAATCTTTGTCATAGTAGCTTCCATATAATGATAATGTAAAATGAAAAACAGTGCGGAGTCAAAATACCTTCTACCTTCCACCGTCTCCTCACTGTTATTTTTACAAGGAGAAAACCGATGACTAATGAAGTTAAAGATAGAATATCAACAGCAAAAATACTCTTGGTTGGACCTGCATCAGAGCGTAAACAGAAACTTATCGAATATGTCACGCGTAATTGGGCCGCTTTCACCACTGAAATGACCATGGACGACAGTTACTGGACATTCAATTTACCGGAATTTATTGAATTTGATGGCGCTGATGTTCAGATTGATAAGAATGACCCAGTTCTAGTATGGTATTGTGCAGATTTAACTATTGAAAATCCGGATACAGCCGTAGAAAACATAAACAATCTCTATGAAAAATTCGGATTAAAGTTTTCCGTTATTTATCTGAATGCCGCTGAATATTTTGATGTATGGATTAACGATAAAATTCCTACCTACATCGAATCATGTTCCTTTTATTATGACAGAATCTTTAAATCAACCGCCACTCCAGAAGAAAATATGGATGCCGTGCAGAATATTTATATAGTTGGAGAGGCTGGAGATACTCGCAGCACCCTTGCAGACAGATATAAAAAAGACAATAAAATTGATTGCAATATAGTGGAAACAGACTCAACTGATATAGACTACAACGATGACCTTTTTGATTATTTTGTATTCTTTAAGGATATTAACTATGTCAGGTCAGAGCAGGGGAGCAAAGAACTTCATTCATTGCTGATGAAGTATGCAAATAGATTTTGCCTGATTTTAACCGGTATATCTAAAACAGAATGGTGGTCTGAAGATTATAAGGCAATTCGAATTGATATATCCCGCAGATATGGAGGATGCATTGTCACAGAAGAAACTTTAGATGATTTTACTCCGGTAGGAATCATTCAAAATGTTTTCGGTGGAAGAATAGGATTCTTTAAAAATCAGGCTGTAATCTTGGAAAATCTTATTTTTAAACCAAAGGTATATGTCATTTCGGAAAGCAATGATGTCTTCAAAAATTTTATTGAGTCTATTACTAATCTCTGGGAAAAAGATAAAGTCAATTCCCTGATTATGAGCTGCAACTAAGTCTAAAATTTGATCTGTTGTTATCATCTTTCTTGGAACACGTGCAATGTATGTATGCTCCCTGAAATAGCAAGGTGTTAATGTTACAGCGAAATTAGTTTTACGTTTTGTGTCGATATTTATCATAATATTGACTCCTTTGTATTATTTTTCTTTGTCTGTTGTTTTTACCACTAAAGTTTTAGACAACGTCTTTTTTCTTTTGGTGGTTTGAAAAATCTGCGGAAGTTCTTTACTTTGTATAGAATTTTTCTAGCCTGTTTTCCGCAACCGAATTTTTAGACTTTTTTTACTGCCTAATATCAGTTAAAAAGTCTCGTTTCTTATTTTTATTTTCTTTTCCTCCTTATTTTTAGATTTTCAATAAAAACTTAAAAATGCTGTTTGTGTATTTATTTTTTATTTATAACTATGTTATTGCCTTAAATTAAAAAAAATTGTCGATTTTTTAGATAAAAATATAGAAGTTTTTATTTTTTCCTAATTTGCAGATGAAATAATTAATAAGCTATTGAGCAAGGTTGCTTTAGGTTATGGTTGTTTTTATTGCTAAGCTATCCGCAGTGTTTTATATTTGCTGTATGTAAATTGCTGGATAACTTATCTATGAGGATGCATATAAGCTGTACGCATTCTTATAGATAAGCTGTAATGATTTGCATGAATACTCTGACAAAGAGCTATGAAAATAGCCTGATGAACTGTATTACATACAACTTGGCTGAGGGGTGTGCTGTTAAGTTGTATAAATATGTGCATTATAAGTTGAGAAAGAGATATGCCTATAAGCTATGGAGCGTATACTCCATTGGTAATGAAGATAATATGTCGATAAGTCTACATTAAAATTTGTCTTTAGTCCGCTCGCCAGTTTTCTCTGATTGCCTTGTAAAGCTCTTTTCTCATGCTTTCTATGACTGTGTCTGTGATTATGCGGATTTTCTGCTCATCTTTTTTTTCGACTTCTGATTTTTTGAAAAGTATTTCAGGCTCAACATTCAATGCGGCGGCGATTTTTTCGATTGTGGAAAGCTTGGGCACGTTTTTGTATGTTTCCATAAGACCGATGTAGCTTGTCGCCGTATTGCACGCTTCTGCCAGCTGTTCCTGCGTGATATGTTTTTCCTTGCGAATTCTTTTTATGTTGTCGATTACTGTCTTTTCTAAATCCATTTTATATCAAGATAGATATATTTATATATAATTTTAATTGATTAATTTGATATAGTAGTATATTATTTTTGATATAATTTTATATTGGGAAATTCCCTGATTGTTGGAGGAAGAAATGAAAAAACTTGGATGTGTGGCGTTTGCTGCTGTGCTTGGATTGATGGTTGTCGGATGTGCGAGTTCACCGGAAAAAAATGCAGCAAAGGCCAGAGCCGCTTCATTGGAGGCATTGAAGCCTGTTATGACAGATCCTGAAAAAAAGCCTGACTGGGTGAATTCTGTTCCGATTACGAACAAACAGCTTGCTTTTGTAGGCGTGAGCAATAAATTCGCCACAGAATCGGAAGCTAGAAGCAATGCTCAGAGTGACGGTCGGAATCAGCTTGTTAAATACTATGGAACTCTCATTTCTGATAGAGGAAGAACTGCAACCGCTTCTTATGGAATAACAAGCGATGTTTTTGATCCCCAGATTGCTTCTCAGGAACTTGAGGAGTTTATGGCTGAAGGTCTTGCAAAAGGACTTCCAGCGAAAGAATTCTACACAGAAACCTATGTGACTACTTCTTCAAAATATGCTTACAAGGTTTATGTTCTTATGATAATTGACAAGGCTGAGGCTGACAAAGCGTTGAAAGAATACTGCAGTCAGAAGGCGGCTGAATATCAGAAACAGGCTGACGCTGAAAAGGATGCGGAAAAACGCAAGCAGCTTGAGAAAGTTTCAGAATTTTTCGGCGGTTCTTTGCCTTCGTCTATGTTCTGATTTTTTTAGGAAAAGTTTATGTGGCGGAAAAAGTGTTTTCTTGTATTGATTTTTTGTATTCTGACGATTTTATGGAGTGGGTGCAGTTCATTAAAACTCCGTGATTCAAAATCAGACAAAACTGAAACTGCAATTGGAAATGCAAAAGTCTTTGTGGAATCTTTTCCGCCGCAGCGTCCAGAGTGGGTGAATTCCGTTCCTGTTTCGGATGAAAGTCTGTTTTTTATCGGTGTTTCAAGCTATCTTGCGAATGAAACAAATGCAAGGAATGGAGCAAGAAATGACGCTCTTAATCAGGTTGTAAAATATTATGGAACAGTCATTCAGTCAAAGGCACAGGAAACAAAAAGTTCAAAGAATTTCAGTTCCGAAATAATAAACCCTTATATCGAGCAGGAAGAAATAATTCAATCTTTTGCGCAGCGGTATGTCTCGGAAATTCTGCCTGAGAACTATTATATAGAAAAATATTTAACGTCAAAAAATCAAGAGCAGTATATCTGCTATGTAAAATGCAGTGTTTCAAAAGAAAAAGTAAAGCGTGAAATGGATTCCTTTGCAAAAGAGATTTCTGAAAGATATTCTTCATTGCTTCCGGAAAACAATGGAAATAGGAGTAGCTCTCTAAAATCAGATGTGGAAAACTGCATCGCAGTTTACAAGGCTGTTTCTGAAAATCCTTTATATAAAGCGGTGGCGTTTGTTGAGGCTTCCGGCGGAAAAGCCGCTTTAGATGAGTATGCTTTTTTGTATGCAAAAAAAATAATTCAGAACTGCAAGATTCAAAATGAAAGTTATCCTAAGGCAGTTGAAAAGGGCAGTGAATTTTTGTCTGTTCTGCAGATCTATTCCGATGAATATAAAAATCTTTCCTCCCTAAAAGCGGAGGCTACACTTTTTAATAACGAAAAATCATTCGGTGCCGCCTTGTATGAAATCAATTCTGAAAACAAAATAAAAATTTCTGGAAATACTCAGTCTTTGAATTATGGAAGCTACAGTCTGAAAGTAAGGCTTGTAAGCGATATTGAAAAAAATTTTCTTGGCGAAATAACCGCCGATTCGACGGTTTTGAATTTTGAAGTAACTCCTGTTTATGCCGGGCTTGAATTCAAGTACTCAGAAAATATGCGTTCCAATGCAAATATCGAGCAGAAAATGCAGGGCAAACTGCAAAAGATGATAGAACAATATGGAATTCCAGTTTTTATAGATAAATCTGGTGAGAAAGAAAAAGCATGGAACTTTGTGATTTTTGTTGACAGCGAAAGACTTGCAAGCCATGAGTCAGTTTCAAAAACAAAAGTTTTGTGCAACGTTACTTTGGAGAAAAACGGAGTCGCTCAAGTTCAGGGCGAATCATTTTCCGGCATGGGATTAAGTTCTAACGAAGAAAAATCTTTGATGGCGGCTTTTGAAAAGGCTGAGCAGTCGTTTGTTTTGGATAAAGAGTTTTTTGAGAAGGTAAAAAATCAGTTTGTTGAAAAGAATCAAGAAGAGGAAAATTGATATGAAAAAAAATATTTTATTTGCGGTAATCCTGTTTTGCTCAGTTTCTGTTTTTGCCCAGGATTTTTCGGCGACTGTCAGGAATGCAGTTTCAAAAATCATTCCAAAGAATGCATCTTTGGTTCAGGTGGAGCTTCCTGTTGACTCGGAAACAAATTCAGCTTCTGAATTCACCGTTTTTCTAAAAGATGTGATAGAGGTTGCGCTTTCGGACTGCGGAAAAGAAATTTTTGATTTGAAAGCAGACCAGCAGTCGGAATTGTTCTTGGCACAGCTTAGCGACAGCGGCGTTTATGACATGAGTTCTTCTGATTGGGCAAAGCGGCAGTTTCCGGAAGGAGTTATATATTCCTCATTTATAGAAAAAGACAATAAAGTTTCAGTTTGTTTTTCATACAAACAGTTTGCGGGAAACACAAAAAAGACTTCCGTTGAATTTTCTACAAAGAACTTGCCCGGTCTGAACTATAAGCCTGCAAATTATGAGCTTGCAAAATCCATTAACGAAGATTTTGTGCGTAATATCCCCAAGCCAGACTATCTCATAACTGCGGCGATGCTCGACAGCGAGGATAATCTTGTGAATATGCTTTATCCGAATGACATTGTAAAGTTCATGATTTCTGTGGAGAAGGATTCTTATATTGCGATTCTGTGCATTGACGCTAATGGCGACAAGAACTGGCTTCTTGTTGAGAACAATTTTATCCGCGCAGGTGAAGTCCGCACTTTTCCTGATTTGAAAGACACGGTTTTTAAGGTTGTTGACGGCGTTTACGGAGCAGAGCAGATTCTGATTTATGCCTCAACTTCAGAGAAAGGACTTCCGGAGCAGACTTCTACCGGAAGATACGCAAGAAACGATATTCAAAAAATCACACGTGGAATCATGGCTGTAAAACAAAGTTCTGCAGAAAACTACGAAACCAGTGTTTTCAAGATTACGTATACAGTGATGGAATAGGAATGGAAATAATGAAGAATAAAAGTAAGGAAAAAGAAAAGTATTTTTCAGCGGCAGAAAAAGGCTCTTTTGCGGAATTTACAGTAGAAAACAGATTCCCCAAAATTTTTAAGGAAGTTTGTTCAGAAGAATATGACTCTTTTATTGAAAATCATAAAGTCGATGATGGAAAAATATTGCATTCAAATATTTCTGGAATTGATGAATTAAAAAAATCAATCTCTTCTTATAAAGATTACACTATAAAGGATTTCTTTAAAAAAGCTCCATTTTTTCTTGTTGAATTCTATTTTTATCATCTGCTTCTTAGTCTTAGAAATTATGACGAATTGAAGTTTGACTTTTTTGCGGCTAAAAAAGATGCTGACTGGAAGGATAAGACGGAAGATTTCAGTTCTAAACTTTCTGTCTTGTTTGATGATTTTGAAAAATTTAATAAGAGAAAATTCTCGAAAAAAGAAAAACAGGAATTTAATGAGCGAAAGAATGAGCATATAAAAAGCATTCTTTATTATTCATTGACTTCCAATACAGGGGATTTAAGCCAGCTTCATGAAATCAGTTCTGAATCAGTGAAATGTCTTTGCAATGAAACTGAAATATGTAAAAACTATTTGGATGTGGCTAAACCTTATTCAAGATTTGATATTGTTTGCGATAACAGCGGTGCGGAACTTTTCAGTGATATTTATCTTGCGGTTTTCTTTCTTGTGTATGGACTTGCAAAAAAAGTTGTTCTTCATTTAAAGCCATGTCCGTTTTTTGTTTCTGATGCAACAATTGATGATTTTTCAAAACTTGTTTCTGCTCTTATAAAAAATGGAAAAAATACAGAACTTTTGGATTTTATCAGCAAAAAGAAAATAGAAGTTTGGACTAACGATTTTTGGGTTGAGCCATATTATTTTGACAAAATGCCTGACGATTTGAAAAATCATTTTGATAAAAGTGATCTTGTTATAATAAAAGGAGACTTGAATTACAGAAGGCTTGTAGGCGATTTTAATAACTATACTGATAAAGCAAAATCGTCTATAAAATTTGAAAGGCTGGAGGAGCGTTGCCTTTTCAAAAATAAATCAAATAAGAATATTCCTTTAGTTGCTCCTCGTGTTTTAAAGTCTGATGTGTTTGTAGGAATTGATACTGTTTTTGAAGCAATCGGACGAAATTCTGATTCTCAGTTTAAGACTGATGGAAAATGGGGTGTTATTCAGACAACTTTACCAAGAAAAACTGCTGGCAGAACTAAAAAAAAGGAAAAATCTGTATCTGATAAAAATGTAGAAAAAAAGGATAATAAATCTGATTCTTCAAAAGATAAAAAATCTAAACACTCAATTAGTGAAGTCTGTTTTTTTATTTTATTTGTGCTAGTTGCTCTGCTTCTCATCGGTTCTCTTGTTGCGGTTTTGCTTATTGTTTTCAGTAAACCTTTGGTTGAAAATTGGAACTGTAAGTTTTTAGAAAATATTGCAAATTTTTCTCCAAAAGAAACAGCTGAACGAATTGACTTTTCAATTATTCTTACATCTCTTTCACTTCTTGTTGGCGGCTCAATTTTTGTTCCAAAATTTCTTCTTAGAAAAGAAGTTGATGAGTCGGTTCTGAAAGAAATTAAAAATACTGTTAAAAAGCGTGTTCAAGAAGAAGCGGATAAATATATTGATTCAAAATTCAGTTCTGTGTCTAATTCTTTGAACAAATGCGATGCTCACCTTTCCAGAATGATTGCTTTTAACTTAAAGGAAGAATTTCCTATTTGGAGCATTGGTTGGTCAATTCGTTCCTTAAAGCGATATGAAAAACTTGACCCAAATTCTGTTGGCTTTGTTGAATATTTTGATTTTGTGGATTTTTTAAGAAAAACTGTTATAGAAAGCTCTGCTCAAAAATTTTTTGTATTAATAAAAGATGTGAAAAACGAAATCAATCCTGTTATGGCTGCATTGGAAAAAGAAGCAGAAGAATCTGGCAATGATTCAAAAAGGCTTGCCATAAGAACAGTAAAAGACATTGTTGATTTTGAGTATTCCGTTCAATTTAAAAATAAGGATTTGAAGAATAAGTCAATTCTGCTTCCGGTTTGTAATCTTATAGGCGGACTGGCAAAGTGTCTGTGTAGTGCAGTCATGGTAAATTCTCAAAACGAAAAGTTGTCTGAACAAAATCTTTTATATCGTGAGCTTTTGGAACAAATTCTTCAAATTTCTGATTATGGCAAAAAGTGCAAGGACTTTGATGCTAAAAAGGACTATGAGAACCGATTGATACTTGTTTTAAAAGAACTGGAAGAGTGTGTAAAAAACAAGAATGAAAAGTATATAAAAGATTTTGCAAAGTGCGATGTGCTGTTTTTTCAGAGTAAATAATAAAATAAATAGGATAGAAAAATGTTAAGAATAAAAAAACTTTTTAGCATATTTGTTATTGCAGGACTTCTTTCATCTGCTTTCTCCCAGGAAGCCAAAAACGCTCTGCTCATTGCTAACGGTGATTATAGCGAGATAAAGTCTTTGAGCCAGCCTGTGCCGGAAGGTGAGGAACTTAAAACCGCTCTTGAAAGCATAGGTTTTTCCGTAATGTTTGTGAAAAATGCAAACAGAAATGAAATGTTTGATTCTCTTTTGGAATTTAGAAACAAAACAAAAAAGGCAGGTGGAATTGCATTCTTTCATTATGGCGGTCATGCAGTTCAGATTGACGGAAAAAACTATCTTATTCCTGTAAATTCAAAAATCGATGATGAAGAGCAAATTCGCTACAGATGTGTTGAACTTGATGAGGTTATGGACAGCATGATAGGGGAATCCAATGTTGTTGTTTTGGACTCGTGCCGAAATGATCCGTTTCCGAATGGCAGGCATCGCGGCGGAGACAGCCGTGGACTTGCAGCCGTAAGCCGCAAACCTAAAAATTCGATTATCGTTTATTCCGCAGAAGCCGGAGAAACCGCGCAGGACGGAGTGTATACTCCCGCGCTCACAAAAAGAATTACGGAAAAAGGTGCGAGCCTGACAAGAGTTCTTATGAAAGTCCGTAATGATGTCTTTTTGCAGACGCAGGAAAAACAGTTGCCCGGTGAGTATGGACAGCTTCTTGCTCCCATTTATCTGGCTGGAAAACCTGAAAGTGAAAATTCTTCTGAGAATTACTCATTTCTTGGATTTATCTCAGTTTCCGTTATAACTCCATGTGCCGTTTACATTGATGATGAGTATAAAAGTGATATTGGTGAATTCGGTTCGTCTGTTTTTAATGTTCCTGCCGGACGGCATAAGGTAAAAGTAATATATGATGACAAAAAAACAGAAGAAAGAGAAATCCTTGTAAAAGAATCTGACACGGAAAAGGTTGAGTTTAATTATCTTTCCGATGCGGAAAAAGAAAGCTGTTATAATAAAGGAAAAAACTATTTTTATGGAAAAAATAATGCTGTTCAAAATTATGAGCGCGCGGTTTATTACTACAGGCTTGCCGCGGAAACAGGATATGCAGATGCTCAAAATAGTTTAGGATATTGTTATGAGAAGGGATATGGTGTTGAGAAGGATAAAAAACTGGCATTGTCCTGGTATTTGAAATCGGCGGAAAACGGCAACGTAACGGCGATGAGAAACGCAGGAATATGCTATGAGGATAATAACGATTTTTCCGCTGCTGAGGAATGGTACAATAAAGCAAAAGAAGCAGGATATAAAGACATTCAGAAAGATATAGATAGAATTGAAAGGAGAAAAAAAGAGTCTCAAGCGGCTAGAAAGAGGGAGAATTTTCAGGATTTTCTTGACGATCAGATAAAAAGAACCGGTTTTTCAATTGGACTTGTGGATTTCCGTTATTGCCGGAATGCTGAGTTCTTTCCAGATAACGGATTTTTTACAGGTTTCTGGCCTTGTATGGCATTTTGGGGACCTTTCCCAAATTTTTTCATAGGCGCTTCATTTGAATGGCTAAGTCTTATTCCAAAGTCAAGTTCATTTGTCGGCTTTTTAGGAGCAAACTACACTATTTCGGATTTGGTGAATTTATATGTTCTTGGCGGATATGGGTATGGAGTTATGTGGGAAACTGATAACACCCGAATTATACGAGCTGGCATTGGAGCGGATCTTGTGGGTTGGAACGGTTTTACATTCACAGCTGAATATTCTTTGGATTTTTATTTTGATTTAGGATTCATGGACAGATTTTTTGTTGGTCTTGGATATACATTCGGCAGGTAGGAAATAATATGAAAAAAGTATATTTGATTTTAAGCATTTTGTTGGTGTTTTCTTCATGCAGCAATTTTTGGAACGATAGAATTGAAACTGGTCTTTTTGTTCCTGAAATTTCATACAGTATAAAAAGAAATAACACCAAGTATGAAGTTTGCCTTGAATGCTCTCAAAAAAATATACATGCTTCATACAATATTTATTGTACCACTGCCAATGACGATAATTTTAGATTGGCAGAAAGTATGGACTACGGTGAAAGCATGAAAATGGAAATCCAATTGGGAACTGTGTATCAGTTCAAGGCGGAAAGCGTATTCAATAAAAAAACAAGCGGATTTTCAGATGTTGTTGAGGTAAAAGTTTTTGACGGTGTTCCTGAAGATATTCAGGTGAAAAAAACTGGCTCAAAATATATGAAGATAACATGGGCACCTGTAGAGGGTGCTGTTTCTTATAAAATCAGTGTCTATGAAAAAACAGCCTCTTCTGGTGAAATATGTTATTATTCTGATGTTATCTATTCAGGAACTACGACCTCCTGTGAGTATGTGTGTCCAATAGTAATTGACGGAAAAATTACAGTGAATGCGCTTTTCAATGATTATGAGAGCGATGAAAGTGAGTTGGAATATTCACTATGATTTTTCTACTACAAAAAAAGTAAAAGGTTTTAGATGTTAAAATAAAGAACAATTGTATTATTTTCATTTTTAATATTTTTCTCGCATTTTTCCTTTGCACAAAATACAGCGAGGGGAATTGTTGCGGAAAAGATTGCTGTTGAACAAAATGATAATGTTAAAAAATGCGAACCACAGTTATACTTTTCTACTGGACACACAGCTTGTGTTCTTGCTATGGCTTATAGTCCCGATGGTAGATATGTTGCAAGTGGTGGTCAAGATAATACAATTATAATATGGGATTTATATTCAAGAAAAGAATTAAGAAAACTGATAGGACATACCTCTTTTGTAAATTATATATCATATAGTCCAGACGGTAAATTTTTAGCTAGCGGGAGTACGGATGGAACTATAAGAATATGGAATGTTGAAACTGGTGATGGACTTCAATGCTTGAAAACTGAGAGTTGGATTATATATGTGAACTATTTAAAAAATTCTGAATTTATAATATCAGCTGCCTTTCAAGAAAGTTCTTTTTTGCTGTGGGATTTAAAGAGTGGAAAAATTATAGAAAGTATAATAGTTGACGATGAATTTTATTGGGATACAAATGTAATTAATGTATATGGAGATTTTGTAATTACAGTTGGCTATGCTACATTGAAAATCTGGGATATAGAGAGTGGAAAAAAAATAAAAGAATTAAAACTCAAAAATTGATAATTTTGAGTTTGCTTCGGCAGATTTTAGTCCTATTAAAAAAGAAATTGCTGTAACAGACGAACAGAATGTATATGTTTATGATTTAGAAACTCTTAAGAAAATAAGAGAATTTAGGTTTTATGGCGACTTTCCAAAAAGGAGCATAAAATATAGTCCAGATGGAAAATATTTCATTTTGGAAATAGATAATGAATTTGGTGCTTATTCTAAGTTGATAGATGCAAAATCAGGAGAAGATATCGCTATAATTCCTGAGTGTTGTGGCTCTGTTTTTAGTCCAGATAGTCATTTTTTTTGTATTGCATACGCAAATGATAATGGGTTAAAAATTTATAATATTGATACCTTGCAATCTGAAGACTTGGGATTATATTGTGAGTTTGTTTCTAATATAACATTTAATGTTAATGAGGAAATTTTTACAAGTGGAAGTGCGGATGGTACTATTACTCTATGGAATTTAAAAACTGGAGAAAAAGTAAAAGAGTTAAAAGGACACGAAAAATCTATAAAAGGTTTTGCATATAGTTTTGACGGTAAACGTTTAGCAAGTTGTAGTACTGATAATACGATACGAATATGGGATATTGAGTCTGGAAAAGAATTAAAAAAAATAAAAGCAACTACTAGCTGTTTGACTTATTCAAAGAATGGAGAATTTCTTTTATCAGGAGGCTATCATGGTTTGATAAAAATTTTGAATTCTTCAACTGGCGATGAAATAAAGAAAATTGATACAGGTTTTTATTCCATAGATATTATAACTCTCAGTTTAGATGGAAAGTATATAATTTTTGGAGAGAAATATCCAAGTCATGTAAGGATAGGAATGGTTGATCTTGAAACTGGAGAAAAAATTTATGATCGCTGTTATACTAAGGAGAAATTTATTTTTTCTGCAGAAGGTAATACGGTGGTATTTTATGATAATACTGAAATGACTAAAAAGGTTGTGAAAACTGAAAAACGTATAGATTCTGTAAATTACGCAAATACTTCTATTGATGGTAAATATTCTATTACTGTCAGTGATAGGTTTACCATAAAAGTCTGGAATGTTGAAACTGGTTCTCTTATTTACACAATTGTTAATGGTAAAAATGGCGACTACCTCACATACAGGCCCGAAGGTTTCTTTACTGGTACGGAATGGGCTATGAAGAATCTTGTGCATATTGTTGACGGCATGGATGTAATTGGCATTGATCAGGTTTATGACAAGTTGTATCGCCCGGACTTGGTTGCGGCTAAAATGCGCGGCGAGGATATTTCAGAGTATGCAAAGGAAGTGAATCTTGCTTCAATTGTGCGCAGCGGAAATGCTCCTGCTGTTGCCATAGAAAATCTGCCGGAACTGTCTGATAGCCGCGATGTTACTTTTGATATTTGCGTGCAGAATACAGGCGGCGGAATCGGGAATGTCAGCATTGTCTTGAACGGAAAAACAATCAGGCTTTCTGAAGGCGTTGAGTCGAGCAATGGCGAGCAGAAAATATTCAGGCATACAGTTACCTTGCAGAACGGACAAAATAAAATTGAAGCGTTTGCAATGAATTCCGCTGGAATGATAGAAAGCCGTCGTGCTAGCGCAGATGTAAACTGGCAGGGAAAAACTTCCAAGCCGAATCTGTATGTTCTTACGGTTGCCGTGAACAAATACCGCGACAAAGATTTGTGGCTTAACTATTGCGTGCCGGATGCGGCTTCAATTGAAGAATCATTTAAAAAACAGCAAAGCGGACTTTATCAGAATGTTTGTGTTTATTCGCTAAAAGATGCCGAGGTTACAAAAGAGGGTTTGGAGCAAAAATTTAAAGAACTTTCTTCAATTGTAACTGCGGATGATGTTTTTGTTTTCTTTGTTTCAGGTCATGGAACGACTTATGATGACGGCGATTATTACTTTATTCCTGTGAATTTCCGCTACACGAATAAAACAGACATTCCGCTCAATGCAATTTCAAAAAGCGATTTGACGAAAAATCTTTCACTTATAAAAGCTGGCAAAACTTTGATGATGCTGGATACTTGCAATTCTGGCTCATTCTTTGCGGATTCAAATAAACGTGGAATGGGAGACAAGGGAATATTCGAGCGTCTTTCAAGGGCAACAGGACACGCAATTTTAGCGGCGGCTTCGGATAGTCAGTCTGCAATGGAAGGCTACAACGGTCATGGTGTTTTTACTTATGTTCTCTTGGACGGACTTGCAGGAAATGCGGATTCAGACGGAGACGGTTTTGTAACTTTGACAGAACTTTCAAGCTATGTGGAAAATCAAGTTCCTGAGTTAAGCTATGAAAAATGGGGCTATGAGCAGGTTCCGCAGAAAGAACTGCGCCGGCAGGATTTTCCGATTGCAGAAAAACTGTCAGAGTAGCAATGTAAAAAAAATGCCGCATTTTCCGGCAACGGCAATGTCATTCTGTTAAAAACACATTCAGGCTTTCGAGGGCTTTTCCTTTTAGGTCGAAGAGTGTCTGATTTTCCCAGGTGTCTTGGATTTTTGAATTTGGAATCCAGTCTCCGCCCCAATAGAAGATTCCGCAGCCTCCTGCATTGGATGTAGCTTCCATTATTGCTTTTACAACTGTTACTTGGTTTTGTACAGAAGCTTGAACACATTTTTTTCCATTATAAGTCTCTGTCTTTAAATTCTTGAGCTCTGTGCTTTTGGAGTCCACAAGATTTTTTGCAGCTTGGATTCCGGCTGGTTCATACCATACTATATTGTTTGTGCTGTCGCCGTAGGCTTCCATAGGAGCAGGATATTCTACTTTTTCATAAACAACTTCTTTGTATTTATTTATACTTAAATCATATCCGTTTTCTACAATTTCTGATTTTGGTACGAAGAATGATTGTTCTGTACGTTTGCGGTCTTTTTCTTTATCAAGATTCTGGAATCGCTTAATAATATCAGGGATGTCATTTGCTTCAATTGGCTGGCGTTTATCATCAAGCGAGTAGCCGTCAGCTTTCATATCATAGAACCAGACATTGTCTGTTCCACCTGCACCTGTTTTTGTGAAAACAAGAATACCAGTACTTACTCCGGCATAAGGCTTAAATACTCCGCTTGGCATACTGATAACTGCTGCAAGCTGATGATTTTCTACCAGCTCTTTACGTAGCGCTTTATGAGCATTACTTGAACCGAACAAAACTCCATCCGGAACGATACATGCACAGCGGCCGCCTTTTTTGAGTATTCGGATAAAGAGGGCAACAAAAAGAAGCTCTGTTTTGGTTGTAGAACAAACGTTTGTAAGACTTTCTGCGATTGTTGATTTATTTACGCTTCCTGTGAACGGCGGATTTGCAAGGATAACATCAAACTGACCTTCAATCTCGTTGTTCTTACTTACACTGTCCTGATAAGCAATATGCGGCTCATGGATTGAGTGAAGAAGCAGGTTCATTGCGGAGATTTTGAGCATTGTACTTCCTGTGTCAAAGCCTGTAAGAAGTCCTTTTGAATAATGCTCCCATTCCTTGTCACCCATTTTTGTTCCGTAAGTGTCACGGATAAATTCAGCGCTTGAAATAAGGAATCCTGCTGTACCACATGCCGGGTCACAGATTGTATCCATTGGTTGAGGGCGGATAAGTTGAACCATCATATCGCGAATCTGTTTTGGTGTGCGGAACATTCCTACCTGTCCGCTGGAATTCATTTTGCTCAAGACATATTCGTAAATATCACCAAGCATGTCGCGGGTCTGAACTTCTGGATTTTCAAAAAGTTCATCAAGCTTTGTGATTACGGCTTTTAAGGTTTGCGGGCTTGGAATAGAGAATGCTGCATCTTTCATGTAGCGGGCAAATGCGCTTTCTTCGTTTGCGTTGATTTTTTTGATGAACGGAAAAATCTCTTTATTCATCAAATTGAAAAGTTCGTTTTCTTCGAAGGTCTTAAAAATGTGCCAGCGGTATTTCTGCTTATCTTCCGGGAAAATGTGTTCCTTCTTTTCACCTGACATTTTTTCGTACTGTTCAGTTTCGTTTTCAACTTCATCAAGAGAATGTATGAACATAAGGTATGAAAACTGTTCGATGACAGTAAGATATTCGCTCATACCTGCACTGAAAAAGTCGTCCCAGATTGAATCTATTTTGTTTTTATTTCGCCAGTAATCATTTTTTAGAACTCCTAACTTTGTTAAAGTGTATTATAGCAAGATTTTCTATAGTTTTATAGAGATTATAACAGATGACAGTGACAAAGAAGGTTACTATTATAGATTTTTTTCAAAACTAGTTACCTCTCCCATTCCCGCTCTCTTCGCAGCTGCCTTTCCACCTCCCGGCCCAGTTCAAACTCCCTGTACCAAGGACTTTTTTGCATCCATTCCTTTACGTCCTTACAACCGTGTTCTGCAATAACTCCTGCAATCTTACGAAGCAGCTCTGGTGTTGCACTTTCTAACATCTGGCTTATCTCGGCAGCCCCAAAGAATCGCTTTTTGCCATTCATTGTCTCTTTTGTGTAGCCGTTCAGCTCGTGGTCATACTGCTTAATCTGATTGTCATATCCGTCTTTGATTGCCTTGTTTGAGTTTGCAAAAGCAGCAACAAACATATCGACTATCGGCTCCAGCTGTTCATCCCGGTAGGTTCTCTGGGCATCTTTACAGTGCTCTTTGGTCCATTTCTTAAAGTTCTGAATACTCGGCATGAGTTCTTCCCACTTGGAGTATTTATGGAAAGACTTTGAATGAAAATATTGCAAAAGACATAGAAAAACTTCTTCATTACTTCTTCAACACTTGCTTTATAAATATTGTAGAAGAACCAGAGCAGAACTTATATCCTCAATCTCAGAACAAAGTACTGTACGAACTGCTTGAATGTAAAAATAACAATGATGAAAACAAACTTCTTATCACAACCCACAGCCCATACATTCTTGCTTATCTTACTCAGAGTGCAAAAGCAGCAGAATTGTTGACAAAGGGCGTTCCGGAAAAAGAAATAGAAAAGATTATTCCTGTAAAGGCCGCTGTACCAGGAGAAATGATTCATATTTATGAAACAAAAGCAGATGGTTCTATCAAGCTTCTTGAACCGTATGAAAATCTTCCTTCTGATGACAACGAACTTAACAAGGCATTGGAAGAACAGAACGACAGTTTCTCAGATCTTCTTGAACTGGAGGCTAAGTTTTGCAAGTAAATTTTTACGACTATGCCACAACAGTAAACCAAGTAAAAGAATTTGGACTTGTTGATCCAGACGATAAAGAAGGAAAAAAGCCAGCTTTTGTAAGTTATGACAAAACTACAGATAAATGGGATGGAACAGCTTACAAACACAATAAGCTTTTTTGGTGAAGAGTTGAATAAATACGAAAACAAAAGAGCTTATCTTTGCAATTCCAGAAGACCATTCGTCCCATCAATTCATAAAATTGCTCAGCAGCAGTTTATGCAGAAAAATAAGATTGTGCTTCGTATTAAGACGGAGATTGAAGAGTTAAAGTAGAAAAGGATAAAAAAAACAAACATCCTACGGAAAACAACGATTCTTCGGAGCTGCTGAAATCAGGGAGATGTTTGAAAGTTCAACACTGGAACTGCTTCATAAGATTACCGACTTTGGCAATGTTGGAACCACAAAAAAACACCGGTAAAAATGCCACCGTCTGACACAATCACCAGTCGCTTTCCTAGTAAAAATGCCTTTTTAATGATATAATCAATCATTATTTTACAAAAGGACATCATCATGGCAAAATCAAAATCCCAGAAATCTAAATCATCTTCCGCCACCATCGGATTTGAACAGCAGATTTGGGATGCAGCCTGCGAACTTTGGGGACATATCCCTGCTGCAGATTATCGCAAAATCTTTACAGGACTTATCTTCTTAAAATACATCTCTACCGCATTTGAAAAGAAATACAAGGAACTTGTAGAATAAGGCGATGGCTTTGAAGATGACCCGGATGCTTATGAGGCCGAAAACATCTTCTTCGTCCCTCCGGAAGCCCGCTGGTCAGAAATTGCAAAGGCAGCCCACACACCGGAAATCGGCACAATCTTAGACAAAGCCATGATTGCCATAGAAGCCGACAACAAAAGCCTCAAAGGTGTTCTTCCAAAAAACTACGCCAACCCCGAACTGGACAAACGCGTTCTTGGAAACGTAGTAGACGTATTCACCAACATGGACATGAGCGACACCGAAGCAAGCAAAGACCTCATCGGTGAACTGAACCCTTTTTTATAGACAAAATTATGCGGCATATTGAGCTCTAAATTCAATAGGGCTCAAGCCGTTTAATCCAATTTTAATACGCTCTGTATTGTAATATGCAATATATTCAACCAGAGCTTTTTTGAATTCTTCTACAGAACTAAATTTATTCATGTAATAGAATTCTGTTTTTAGCAGGCCGAAAAAGTTTTCTGCCATACAATTATCAAGACAGTTTCCTTTTTGAGACATACTTTGCGTTACATCTTTCATTTTTAGCATTTGTGTATATCTTTCAGTTCTGTAATGCCACCCCTGATCAGAATGAATGATTAAGCCTTTAAGATTGTTATATTTTTCAAAAACATTACTTAACATCTTGCAGACAAAGTTTAATGTCGGCCGATGTGAAATTGTATATGAAATAACTTCCTGGTTATATAAATCAATCAACGCCGAAAGATATATTCTCTGGCCGCAAATATTGAATTCTGTAACATCTGTAACCCATTTTTCATTAAATCTAGTTGTCTTAAAATTCCTCTGAAGAATATTGGGGAATCCTTTTCCTTCAATTCCTTTATAAGAATGATATTTTTTAGGTCTGACATAGCTTTTTAATCCAAGTTCATTCATAAGCCGTTTTACTGTTTTATGATTTAGTGCAAAACCTGCCCGGCGAACCAACACTGTAATCCGTCTGTAGCCATAACGTCCTTTATGATGATGAAATATTTGCTTTATCAGTTCTTTTTCTGATTCATATTTATCAGGTTTATTTTGAATAGCAGTATAATAAGTACTGCGTTTCATATTAAAAATCAAAAGAAGATCCTTTAACTTGTATTTCTGCCTTAACTCAGATATTGCTATTGCTTTTTCTCTTGTTGATTCTGAGTTAAGGCTTCCAATTTTTTTAATGCTTCATTCTCCATTTCAAGCCAGTAATTCTTTTCCATGATTTTTCTGATTTCTGGATTCTTTACATGCTTGAATTTCTCTCGAATTGCAGCTGCCTCTTCTGAGGTTATCAGATTTTTCTTTCCGTTCAATTTCAACCCCTTGGTTGATTCTATCACCCATCGCTTTACTGTTGAAGATGAAAGATTGTTCATTGCCGCAACTCTTGTATACGGAATATTTTGAACAGTTACTTGTTCTATTACTTTTGATTTTAAATCATCATCATATTGTTGATTATAATCTTTGGTTTTTAAGCCTCCGATTCCATTGTATTTATAAAGTTTTAACCATCTTTCGACGACAGAATGAACTGTCCCGATTTTCTTTGCGATGGCTCCTGGTGACAGATCTTCTTCTTCATGTAGTCTTACAGCTTCCAGCCGTATTTCAAAACTGAATACTCTTTGCATAACATCCTCCAAAAAGTGTCTAACTTTTTGGGTTCAGTTCACGGCCCGGACGCGGAAGTGATTGGAGGGGCGGAGCGGAACGGAGAAAAGACCGGGGATGGGAAGACCAGCGGACAAAAGGAAGGAGGCGGATGCGGCGGAAGGACAAGAGGAGCGGAGCAATGAGGCGGCAGCCGGAACCCCGGAAAGCACGACGGCAGGTTCCCTATGGAATCCTGCCGTGCCACCCGAATGGAGAAAAAGCCACTCCTCCAAAAAAAAGAGGAATGGCCTAGCTTCAGATTATAATTTTACGGCTGGAATTCAATCATCTTTACTCCGGGCCATTTTGTAGCAAAAACAGGCTTGCCATCAGTCCAATAATGAAGATTTAAATTTCCCGGTTCAGAAAACGCCGAATAGAAATATATGCGGATATAACCGTCCGCCGGAGTAACCTCCGGGTTATCCTCGCGGTTAGAAGGTTTTGACACACCATGCTCCACAGAGCTAGAAACATCAGGTTCCTGCCAGCAATCGTACCAGTAGATATTTGTGTTCACACTTAAACCTTCTATGTTTGCACTTTGTACTATATTATCATAATTTTCTTTATTAAAGAGCATATTGAAGGTTTCCGCATTTCCCAAATCTGACTTATTAATATCATAACAATACCAGCCAGGTCTTAACTGAGGCAATTCAGGCAATTCAGGCCATTCACCAACAGCGCCTTCTATTTTTAACTTCATAAACCCGACAGACGCATTGTAAACTACTGTAATAACATAGTCCCCTGCATCAGCAAGATTTTTTACAACAATATTGCCAGGATCAAGATTTCCGTCTACGCCGCTGGCATAAAGAGGAACAAAGTCCCCATTCAATGAAACAGGCAATTCCTGCATGTTAGTTCCGCCAAAATTCAAACGCCAGCCTGTTTTGTCAGCGCAAACCTTAAAAAATATAGTGCCTCTTTTACTGCCCCAGCCAGTATGCTTTTCTGCGTCGTACTTAAATTTAAATTTCTGAGTATTTGCATCTATTACTTCAAATTTTTCACGCTCATAATCAGAGCAAAAACCTACAATCCACAGGCAGTCTGGAAGCTCTGTTTCAGCGCAAGCAACCGCAGCTTCAAGCTTATCATTAATTGAAAAACTAAGTGAAACTGTTTTTGACGAATTGTTGCTAAAAATAATATTTTCATTTTCTCTTGTCGCTTCAGAGTTTTTTGAAATTACCCTAAAACTTGTCACCACAGAATCCCATGCCTTATAATTACAAAGAAGAACCTGCCCCTCTACCCTTGAGCCAGGAGAAAGCTGAATCGGTCTGTCCGCAGAAAGAACTCTCCAAAGCTTACCTTCTGCTTCTGAAAGATAAATATCACCCGCAAAGTAAAGCCCAAGATCTTTATTTTCCTTTAGCACTGAATTCAAGTCCGTTTCCACGGATTTAAAGTTTGAGAATGTAAGTTTGCATGGAGTTTCTGAATCAACCCAAACCAGAAGGGTTCTTAATGTTTCATTGTTTTTCTGATACACCGGAACATACAATGTAACGGTCTTTTTTTCAGTATTAAAATCAAAATGTTCACTGCCTGCTGTGGCACATTCATTAGAATTTGCCCTTGCAAAAATGGCTACATCAGAAACTTCCTTGTCGCAAGTTACATCGAATGTAACTTTGTGCAGCCTGCCAACTTTAAGAGCAAGCGGATAGATATTAATGTTTGAGCTTCTGTCTTCCCCAAAGGTTACGCTTATGTCGTCTGCCGATGCCTCGCAGGAAATGGAATCATTCTTATCTGATCCAAAAATTGCATAACCAATTTTTGGATCGGTTTCTTCTATCTTATAATTTTTAATATAAAGCTTTGAAACAGAACCAATTGCAAGCAGGGGAACTTCTGCCGACCGATCGGTCAGTATAGTTCCTGTTTCCACTGAATATGTTTTATATTCTGTTCCTACATTATACTCAACATATTTTGAATCTTCCGACGTTGCCGCATCCAGCGTTGCAAGATATATTCCTGAGGATTTGTCTGCCTTAATATCAAAACTGATTTTATAGTTCTTGCCTTTTTCCGCTTTTACCGGAGTTTTTGAAACAAGCCAGTAATCCCAGATTTTTGAATAATCTTCAGACGCAGCAGAGTTTGTAACAATAACTTCCGAAGAGGTCTTTTCAACTTTTATTTCACTGATTGCCCCAACATCAAAATCCGGGAAGGCATCAAGTTTTTCGGAAATTTTATTTTTAGACGCAATAATAAAATCAAGATTTTCAAGAGCCGGAGTTTCAGGCTTGTCCGTTTCACCAGGTTTTTCTGTTTCTCCAGGTTTTTCTGTTTCTCCAGGTTTTTCTGTTTCTCCTGGTTTTTCAACTTTTTCCTGTTCTTCTTCCAAGTCCGCTTTTTCTTCAGCAGAAATTTCCGTATCATTTATATCAGATCCGTTTTTATTAAACGCTTCATTGCCATCTGTTTTTTCTATAGATTTTTTTACTGTACTGTCCGCCGCAACAACCTTTACTTCAACACTGACGATAATCTTAATTGACGGCAATTCAGAATCAGGCGATTCAGTAGAAACAATTCTTTCTACTTTTGTTTTTCCGGCAAGATTAAGATTTTTTACAGCTTTTTCAACAATAACTTTTTCAAAAGAGTTATTTTCATTTTCTGAATCAAGCTTACAGTCTTCAAAAATCATAGTCTTAGTAACTTTTGAAGAACCATCATTTGAAAGCGCTACCCGCACTCCCTTCTTATTTACAATGAGCTTTTCAACAATTGTCTTTGCAATGTGAATGGAATTGCTTCCGCCACCATTTACATAGACTTCACTAACCTTATAGCAGTTCTGCAATGTAAAGTCACCGTCTCCCACTCTTTCGTGCACGATTACGCCATTTATGCTCATAAGACTGTCAAAAACAACCTTATCGCTTTCTACTGTAAATGTCGCATTTTTTACGTTTCCGTTTTTAATTGTCAAAGGTTTTGAAATCGTATAAGAATCGTTTTCATCAATTTTCAGATTCGCCTTTCCCAAATCGATTACATCACCATCCCTTGCCGTATTAATACGTTCTTTTAATGAGATTTGAACAGACGCCGAATCATCAGACGAATCATTCTGACAGCCTGTAAACAATGCGATTGCCGCACAAAATGCAAAAAGAAGTTTTTTCATTTTTGTCCCCTTTCAAAATAAGATAGGACATTCTATCCCCCCCCCCCCCCGCATTTTGTCTAGTGCGCAACCTTGAGTTCTATAAAATTTGTTGAAAAATCTGTGACAACTTCTGCCTTGGCTAAAATTTAATAGTGCCAGGGCTGAAAAGTTATTTTTTTTCAATCTTCTTATTAAAAAGTTTCATCTGCAAGAGCGGATTGAAGACGGAATCATTTGAGTGCCAGCGTTTTTTTTCGCGGTTAAAAATTTTATCAGCGCGGGAAAGGCCTTCATTTGTAAACTCCGGCGCTTCCTGTGTTCCCAAAGCCGGTTTTCTGAACGACGGGCTGGATTCCGGACAAGTTCCAATAAAAGGCTCATCCTTTGCAATATCCGGCGAAATCATTTCGTAATTTCCAGAGTTGTTCCAATACATATAGCCGTGGTCAACTGAATCACGCACGCCAAATATTTCCTTTAAAACATATTCTTTGCCGTAATACTGCCGGTCGTAGCTTACGTTCAGGTAAAAAGCCTGAACCCACGGTCGTACTACAACACGGTTTCGGGCCAGAACTGAATTTCTGTAAGTTCCATAATAATAAATTCTGTAGACACGGTCTTCCGCCGGCGGAAAATTCATAAAAGCGTTTTCAAAGTGGCTTGGATAAAACATAGGGCCGATTACATCAACATACTCAGCCATCATCTCCACATCCTGTCCGGTCCGGGTGCCGCTTCTATACCAGCCGTTCGCGCCATAAATATCAATTCCAATCGGAGCGTTTATATTTTCGCGGGCATACTTCAGGAACGAAACCAACGCGCTTTCCTTATCCATGCCCTCACTCTTCCAGCGGTAGCTTGCCTGACGCAAATTATAGCCATCCGTAGGAAACCTGATATAGTCAAACTGAATTTCATCAAATCCGCGGGCAATAAGTTCCTTTGCAATCGCAACATTATATTCCCAAACTTCCGGGCAATACGGATCAACCCAGTTTTCGTCATAGTAAACAGGATTTTTTCCAGTCACTTCACCGGTTTCCTCATCCACAATATCTTCATATTCTTTTATGCCGACCCACGGCGATTTTGTATTGTAATTCCAGACCGCATATTTTGAACCGCCGAATTTCGCAAGATTCCGGTCTTTAAAAACTACTATCCTGGCAATCAGATATGTATTGTCTTTTTTAAATTCTTCTACAAAATGGTCAAGATCGACCGCATACTGAGTAACCTTTCCCTTTGACTTTACAAGCTCGTCTTTAGTGTCATAACGAAGAAGTCCATAATCATCTTTCATATCTATAACAAGACTGTTAAGATTGTTGTCCTTTATTATTTTTTTAAATTTATCAATTCCTGTCTGAAGCCTGCACTGATACGCCGAGACATAAATGCTTTTTTGACCAAGCGCTTTTTTTCCGTACTGAGAATTTATTGTGCCCGGATACAAAAGCCATAGCTCATTCAGAAGAATTCCCCGTTTCAATCCGCTACGATTGTACGGAATCCATGCAGAATTCACGCTGCCCGGAACACAGGCAAAACTTTTTTTCCATTCAGCGAGTTTTCCCGGAATGCCAGGATTTGTATAATCCTCAAGGTTTAATGCTCCAAGGGTTTCATTTTTTGAATAAACAAGTTTATTGCCTGCAACTGCAAGTCCGTCAATGGTTTCAGCAGGTTCTTCGCCTTTATAAATAAGTTCGCCCTGACGGTTCGGCCAGTCAAATTTATAAATGCGCGGAATAAAACTCTGGCTCAAATAAATATCAACATAAGAAGTTCCGTATTCATCCTGAACAAGAACCGGAAGAATATCCGCAATTTCGTCAGGGCTCGTAAGGCTCGGCATCATCTCAAAACCTTTTGCCACATCAATCCACACAGGACGGGCGGCATCCGGCTTTATATAGGAAAGGCCAAAAATGGGATGGCTCATAAAAACAACAAGCTCTGTCCCTGTAGAACCATCGCTAAGCGTAACCGGCATTGAGCCGACCGCGCATGCCTTTACACCAGGTGTAGCCATGCTCATTGAACCAAGATTTTTCCAGTTCCGTCCGCCGTCCCGAGACAAATAAACGGAATCTTTTGTGGCTGTAACAAGCTGCTGCGGATTCAAGGGATTTGCGCACAAATCTTTTAATGTCTGAACCCGGGTTTCAAATTCAGTATTTTGTCCGTCATAATTTTTTATTGTAGACAGCGGCAAGCCGGAATTTCTGTATTCAAAAATCTCAAGGTCGGAACTAAAAAGAATTCCCTTGCTGGTGCGGAAATACCAGTTTTCAATTATTTTTCCATCTTCGGAAGGAATTTCCGTGCGCACAATCTGTTCAACAGAGCCTTCGGTCCAAACCGGAAAAAATGAGTTTCCTCTCGAAAGCTTAAAAAGACCCTTGCTCGTTCCTACAATAAAAATTCTGGATTCACCGTTCGGAGAAACTTCTTCCGCCGCTTTTGATTTTTCCTGCATTTTATACAAAGGTTTCGCCTGTTTTGCGCATAACGCTGTTAAAACAAAAAAAGATGCCATAAAACAAAATACGTATTTTTTCATACATAGTTCATCGGCTGTTCCGCCCTTCGCTAACGCTCACCGTCCTCGGCTGCCATTCGGGCATCCTGCGGTCGGCAAGGGGCTCCATAGCCTCACGCTTAAAACGCTTGATTTTCGGCTATTTCGGAGTTATACTCCAAATTAGTCGGATTACACAAAAGGGGGCTTTATGTATATAAACCGTCACATTCTGCCATATTTGCACAGAATGAAAAAACAGTTCAGAGTTCTCTTAATTATCGGTTCCCGTCAAGTCGGAAAATCTACTTTGCTAAAAGAAAAACTTCTCCCGGATTATGGATATGTTACCCTAGATGATTTTACAGAACTTGGATTAGCGCAAAAAGATCCAGCTCTGTTTTTCAAAAATCATCCGCTTCCTGTTATTGTTGACGAAGTACAGCGAGCCCCAGACCTGTTTTTGCAAATAAAGCTTCTTGCAGACGGCACAAAAAATAAAGGACAATTAATTCTTACAGGGTCACAAAGCTATAGGCTCTTGAGTAAAGCGGCAGATTCTTTGGCAGAACGTGTTTGCATCATCAATATGACATCTCTTTCGCTTAGAGAAAAATACGAAATTGATTTTAACACAGAATTCTTACCGACATCTGAATACATCGAATCTCGAAAACAAAAAATAAAGCCATATAAAAACTTATGGAATCATATATGGCGTGGAAGTATGCCGGAGCTGGCAGATGAGTCAATCGAATGGGAACCATTTTACCGCTCGTACATAAGGACATATCTTGACCGCGATGTGGCGGATATAATAAGCCAGAAAAATCTGGTAAAGTTCCATAACTTTATGCAGTGCCTTGCAGCTCGGGTTGGAGAACTGTTTAACGCAGATTCCATCGCCCGTGATGTTGGCGTTACAAGCAAAACAATTTCCGAATGGACAAGCATCCTTGAATCTTCCGGTGTAATCCGTCTTTTGCAGCCTTATGAAAAAAATGTATCTAACAGAGCTGTAAAAACTCCAAAAGTCTTCTTTATGGATACAGGCTTGGTCTGCTTTTTAGTAGGCTGGTCTTCTGCAAGTGTAGCAATGAACGGCGCAATGTCGGGCAGTCTTTTTGAAAACTTTGTTGTAAGCGAAGTAATCAAATCATATTACAACGCCGGCCACGAAACCGAAAAAATCTATTTTTACCGCGACAAAGACAAAAAAGAAATAGATTTGATAATCGAAAAAGACAATATCCTCTACCCAATCGAAATCAAAAAATCAGCCCGTCCAACAATAGACATGGCAAAGCATTTCTCTGTCCTGTCTAAAATCGCTGGAGTTTCTGTTGGTCAGGGCTGCATTATTTGCCAGTGCGATAATCCTCTGTATTTGAGCAATGAAGTTATTTCGCTGCCGGTTGAGTATGTGTGAGGAGGGATGGGGTGGAAGAGTGGAAAGAATGTAAACTTGGAGATTATTGTGATTTTCAAAACGGTTACGCATTTAAATCTTCAGAATTCAAAACTAATGGTGAATATAAAATTGTCAAAATCAAAGAACTAAAAGATGGCCTTGTTAAATTTTTCGATGATTCTGCAAGTGTAGATATTCATGACATTAAAGAATTTGAAAAATATAAAATCTACCGAAATGATGTTCTTTTCGCTTTAACTGGAGACCCTGTAAGTAAACCTAATCCATTAAGTTGGGTAGGAAGAGTATCGATTTATAGAAGCGATGAAAATGCTTTGTTAAATCAACGAACCTGTAAAATAAAAAAATCTGATGAAATTGATAATCAATTCTTGTACTACTATTTTCGACAGTGGGAGAACTTTTATGCCTTAGCCTCAAAAGCTACAGGCAGTGCAAGTCAAGCTAATATTTCAACAAATACAATAGCCGACACAATCATAAAACTTCCCCCTCTCCCCACCCAGCAAAAAATCGCCGACATCCTCTCATCCCTCGACGACAAAATCGAACTGAACAATAAAATAAACACCAACCTCGAACAGCAAATTGAAGCTCTTCTTTTAAATTATTTATCAAAAAGAGAAACAACTTCTGTAAAACTTGGAGATTATCTTTACATAAAAGGACGTATTGGCTGGAAAGGACTTAAGAAAAATGAATATCTTTCAGAATCAAACTATCGAATTATTAATGGTGAAACCCTCACAAAATCAGGAATAGATTGGAACAAAGCCGGTTACATTTCTGAAGAACGTTATACAGAATCTCCAGAAATAATGTTACAGATAGGTGATATTCTTTTGTCGAAAGACGGAACAATTGGAAAAATCGGATATGTCGATGAACTCGAACTTCCAACATCAGTTGCCTCAGGAATCTTTGTAATTAGAAATAATAATCCAAGTGTAATTTCTACTACCTTTATTTATTATTTGCTGAAATCAAAACTATTCGATTCATTTATCATTGCTCGTACAGAAGGAAGCGTCATACCACACTTATACCAGAAAGATTTTATGGATTTTGAGTTCCCGCTTCCATCCCCAGAATTAATGACTAAATTTGAACAAACAACCTCACCAATGTTTAATCAAATTATAAACAATTTAAAAGAAAATAAAAAATTAAATTTCCTCTGCGATTCACTTTTACCAAAGTTGATGAATGGAGCAATTGAGGTATAAATAATGGCATTATTGAAAAGACGGATTCTTACACCATATGAACAATATTTACGTTTTGCGCTTGCTTCTTTAAAGCCTTGTATTCATTTTGGTAATACACCATGCACACATGTGAATTGCAGCCACACCTGTAAGAAAAACGGTTATTGTATTGATTGCTTAAATGACATTCTCACAAATGACAATTCTATTACTTCGAGATTAAGAGAATATTCATGTGAGAACATTACTTACAGTTATGTTTTACGATATTTGAATCGTTATGCATCAGAAATATATCACTTGTTTGAAAAAGCACAATTTACCCAAAGGCAAGTTGTGAATATTATTTCGCTAGGATGTGGTCCAGCCACAGAATTAGTAGGATTTGAGTCTATTTATCATAAAATGAATCCGACTGGGATTATTAATTTTTTTGGTTTTGATACAAATTCTATATGGTCAAGTTGCCAAAATCAACTGGGTAGAATTTATAATTCTTATAATGTTAATTGTACTTTTTTTAATCAAGTATTATTACCTGATAATCAATTTCTAAAAAATACAGATTTATTGATTCTTAATTATGTTGTTTCTCATATTCATAAACATGTTAATACATCTGATAAGTCTATACGAGAAAAAGCAGTTGAATCATTTTTAAATACAATTATTTCACCTATATTTGATAATATGCCTTCCAGATCTATTTTACTAATAAACGATACAAATTCTTATAATCTTGGTCGTAATCAAATTGAAAAGTGGACAAGAAGTCAAAGCCAAAAAGCTAGTAGTTTAATAACAGGTTTATATCCTAATCCCGATAAGCCATATGCAAGATTCAATCATAATAATACAATTATGCAAGATGTTTCATTAGTTTATCAAAAAAGTTCACCTTATGATAAATATCAAATAAGTATTGACTCTTGTGGTAGTGCTTTCATTCTGATAAAGAAGAGGTAATATATGATATTGAGTGTATCACGAAGAACAGATATTCCTGCCTTTTATGGAGATTGGTTTATCAATCGCCTAAAAGAAGGTTTTGTGTATGTTAGAAATCCAATGAACATACATCAAGTATCAAAAATTCCTCTGACTCCGGAAAAAATAGAATGTATTGTTTTTTGGACAAAAAATCCCTCTGAAAAATTTATAAAAGATTTAAAAATTATAAATGACCTTGGATATCGTTATTACTTTCAATTTTCTGTTACTTCATATGATCAAAAAGTGGAAGTAAATATTCCAAAAAAAACTATTTTAATGGAACGTTTTAAGCAACTATCAAATCAAATCGGAAAAGAAAAAGTTATCTGGCGATATGATCCTATCTTCTTTAATGAACATTATGATTTTGATTATCATAAAAAATGGTTTGAATACATAGCAGCAAAATTAGAAAATCATACAGAAAAATGTGTAATTAGTTTTTTGGATTATTATTCGAAGATTCGAAGCCGTCTTATTCTTAATGGTATTCCAGAAGTTCAAGAACAACAAATGCATGAATTTGCTTTTTATCTTTCAGCTATTGGTAATAAGTATGATATAAAAGTTGAATCCTGCTGTGAGGAAATTGATTTATCAAGTGTTGGTATTGAACACGGACATTGTATAAATGCAGAATTAATAAATAGAATTTGTCCATTGCAATATGATTTCAAGAAAGATAAATCTCAACGTCAGGCTTGTGGCTGTATTGAGAGTATTGATATCGGTAGTTACAACACATGCAGAAACGGATGTATATATTGTTATGCAAATTGGAAAGAAACTGTAAATACCGTTTATGATCCAAACAGCCCAATTTTGTGTTCTACAATAAATCCGGATGATAAAATAACTGATAGACAAATAAAGAGCTGTGAATTACTTCAAGCGAAATTATTTTGATTTGGGAGAAAAAATGAATATAAAAACAACAGACTACGATGTTGATGATTTTTCAACAAATGACAAATTATTATTTATACCCTACGATACAAATTCTGATTTTAATGGATTATCAAAGGTTTCATATACTGCATCGAGCTTGCCAATTTATAAGTTATTTAAAAAAGAAAAATTAGATGCAGATTTTGCAATTTCAAATCTAGATGACTGCGTTTTTGTTGAAAATCATAGCATTGACTGGTTTGGTCCGACAATATTTATACCACTTATGGTTATATCTCAAAATCCAAACATTGTGAGCTTTTGTTTGAATATAATTTCAAACTATGTTTATGATTTATTTAAGGGGAAAAATAAAGATCCTTCAATTAATTGCTCATTTTTATATGAAGATAAACAAAAAAAGAAGAAAATCGAATATGAAGGACCTGTTTCTGGCTTAAAAGAAATTGAAAAAATAATGAAGGCTTAAAATGAAAATGGACGAATACATAAATAAACTCATAGAGGTAATAAATGAAGCATTAAAATATAATCATTTTGTAAGAGATAAAACATTACAAGAAAAAACAGTTCAAGAATTAGAATCTTATATCTTAGCAATACATCAAAATAAATTTGAAGCAGAACAGAAAGGTGCTCCCGATTTTTTTCTTAATAGATTTTTCCATTTTCAATGTGTTATGAATTCAGTGAAATCATCACTGAATATGTGGATAAAACTTAAAGAAGGAAAAAATTATGATGCATGGTGTTCTTTACAAGATGCGATTGATTATATTGCTTATTCTCAAAAAGTTGAAGAACAGATGTCAGGTATCAACGACTTGCAAAAGTTCTTTATGGATTGTGAAAAGACATTATTTCCAGTATTTCCATTATATAATTCCAGCGGATTATTATTTAAGGGAGGAACTTGTTCAATTTGTGGAAAACCGCTCGAAAAATGTGAACATATAGAAGAATATTTATACAATGGAAAAATATGCAAAAGGATTAATATAACAGATGTAGCTATCAACCATATTGCCATGGTAAAAGAACCAGATGATAAAAGATGCATAATACAAGAATTTCAATCGGAAGATGGACAAATGTATGATTATATGACTATGCTACCAACAAAAGAAAAACCTCATGATTCCGAAAACAAAACTATTTCTGGAATTGTATACAATACACATTCATTAGATATATTCTAGCAGGCGTTGCGGGCGGCGCTTGAGCCCGCAGAAGGGGTAGCGGACAAGCCAACAAAGCGGAGAGAACCGGCGCTGCTTGCAGGGGCGATTCGTGGAGCGACTTGGCTTGGGAGCGAGGGGAAGACTTTCCCCTCCTACTTATAAAAAATCGGAGGTACAACAATGCCAGCAGATAATAAAAGTGAAATCGTGATTTTTAAGACAGCGGACGAAAAGATTTCTGTTGATGTTCGTTTTGAAGGCGAAACGGTCTGGCTTACTCAGGCTCAGCTGGTGGATTTGTATGGTTCGAGTAAGGCAATGTAAGTGAACATATAAAGCATATTTTTGAAGAAGAAGAGCTTGAAGAAGATTCAGTTGTTCGGAATTTCCGAACAACTGCGGCAGATGGAAAGTCGTATCAGACAAAATATTACAACCTCGATATGATTATTTCTCTTGGTTACAGAATAAAATCCAAGATTGCTACGCAGTTCCGTCAGTGGGCAACAAAGCGGCTGAATGAATACATCCGAAAAGGTTTTACGATGGTAAGAAGATATTTCAAATGGAACAGTTATTTGTGGTCGCTGTTATTTTAAGAATCTTTTTATTGCAAATTCCTGAGCATCTAGTAAATTAAATTTATATTTGTTCTTTTCTTTTGAAAATTCTTCTTCAGCTTTAAGATTCCGTTCTTTATCATTATTCGTACCAGATAAATAATAATCTATTTTCGTATCTGTTTGCATTCTTAGATATTCAAGGTATATATAAAACTGATGAGAAACATCGTGTCCAAGAATATATTCATTTTGGCTTATAAACAATTTACTTTCATTCATTTTTAATTCATACAACTTGTATTGCTCTGAAAAGCTAGACTGATATTGAAATGAATATTTATCAAAAGACTTTTCCTCAAGAGTATAAACAAACGCATCACTACATATTTCAGAGGATAACATTTCGACTTCATCTATCTTTTTCCAAATGTCATTCGTTGCATTAATAAATCTTGAAACTGAAAGTTCTGCAATTTTATTTTTAGTTTTTGCATTTTCAAGATTTATATTTATAATAAAAGCTGCTAACAAAATAAAGATTCCGATAATGCATTTATCTAAAATAATTTGCAAAGTTTTTGATTCATCAAATAATTTTAAAATTTTTTTCATTTAAACATCTTCCTTACAACCCCGTTTCCAATTAAATTATTGAAAACGGTATATTTCTTGTTCTCAAAACGGAGACGGCCGGCAGGAATTGCGGGGCTGATATGCTGTTCTTCTGCAAAATTCCTTATTGCCATTGGGGTGGAAGAAATTGTCAGGCCGGAAGTTTTCCAGATGTTCATAGGTATTAACATTTCTTTTGCATATGTGTCAGCTTCTTTTTCAATTGTTTTGCTCATTTCATTTGTTATGTCATCAAAGTAAGCGGCATTGTTTTTTGACAGATGTTTTTTTACATGTGCAAGTTCGTGGAAAAGTGTAAACCAGAAAGAGTCGAGGCGGTCATAGCGTAAGGTTAGAGCAATTAAGGGGCTACCATCTGGCATAAGCATTGAAGAACCATCAAGGTGTGATTTTTCAAGATGTTCTTCTATAATAAAATGGATGCCTACTTTATTTAACAATTCTTTTGCAAGCTTTGGACCTTGGTCAAAAACACTGAGCATTGCAAGGTGTGAAAAGAATTGTTCTGTAAGAACATCTTTATCCCATTTTGGCAGTTTTTCTGCAGCGGCAAGATTCATAACTCTTATTCGCCAGGCCATGAGAATATCATCCAGATTTTCAGATTCTTTATTTTCTGACTTTCTGTTATAACAAAGGGCAACATCTTGAATATTGAAGTTTCCGATAAATTTGATTATCAGTTCTTCTTTTAATTCTTTTGCCTGAGCCAAAGTTCCATCAAAGAAGTTTGTAAACCAACCGCGTTTATACATTTCTGTAAATGGAAAGTTTATTCCATGTTCCATGATAGAAGAGTCTGGTAATTCTTTTCCAGATTCCTGAATAAGAACTTCTGCGGGAATTCCTAATCCTTCGTGAAGTTTTCGAATCATATTAAGGCTAAGAGCTCTTTTTCCGGATAATACTTCTGAAACTTTTGATTTACTTCCAATGTAGGGAATTAAATCTTTGCTTTTAAGGCCCTGTTGTTCCATGCGGAATTTGATTGCGGCAACAGGACTTGGAAGATCCATTGGATATTTTTCATCTTCGTAAATTTCTACAAGCTTTGTAAGGAGTTCCAGTTCGTCACCTGCTGGAGTTCCTGGTTCTGCTTCAAAAATTTCATCAATACGTTTGAGGATTTTTTCATAATCATCTTTTGTCTTTATAAGTTTAATATCGGCCATTAAATTTCCTCCACGTTTATACTGTCGTACTCTTTATGAGTTCCAACAAATCTAATGTATATGATTTTGAATTTGTAATTGATTTTGACAACCAGCCTGTATTTATTTCCACAGATATTAAATACAACTCGGCTACCCTTTAAGATACTGGCAGAACGGTGTTATTATTTCAACAGATAGGGTTCATTTTATAAACTGTGGAGATGTCCTGCCGATTCACCGCATAATGAAGCTTGTTCTGAACCATCTTAAAGAAAGCAATTGATTCTGACGATTTAGGATTATAGTCCACGCTAGTCGCGTACAAGTCCAGAACCTGGCGATACATCACTTTTTCAGAAGAATGGATATCTCGGATGCGGGCTAAAAGCTCTTTACAATAATCACCGCCGCCAGCTTGTTTGAGCTGTTCATCGTCCATCGTAAAGCCTTTACGGATGTATTCATTTAACCGCGTTGTTGCCCATTGACGGAATTGAGTACCTCTTAACGACTTTACTCTATACCCCACGGAAATAATGACATCAAGATTATAGTAATTAGTTGGTTTGGTAGAAAAATCGGAAATTCCGATTTTTCTCACGGAACTTTCCTTTTCAAGCTCTCCTTCCTCAAAAATATTCAAGATATGTTCATTTATTGTTGAGCGGGACCTTTCAAACAAGGAGGCCATGTCATCTATTGTAAGCCAAACAGTTTCGCCCTCAAATCGGACATCAATAGAAACTTTTTCGTCTGAGGTCTTGAAAATTATGATTTCGCTTTTGTTTTCTTTGGACATTATCATAAATCTTCTTTTAGATTTTTATCTAGTTTTTCAAAATCCTGATATAAAAATACCAGGATATTCCGCATAATAACTGCATCTTTTGCAGGCAGTTTACTTTCTCGTAGATAATCATTTATCTCAGATTCGATAAAGTGCATAGCCGCTTGAAAGAATATTTTTATCTGAGATAAATCTGGTCTCGTCGATACTGAAAAGGCCGAAGAATGAACATAACTACTAGAATACTTGTACAAAACCGTGAATGAATTTTCCAAATTACATTCTTTTGCTAAAGTTCCAATTTTTCTGTCTTTTTTATTTGGAATTTTGCTTTTGGTCCATCCATAATTTTCTGCAAACTCCTGTCCGTATTTATTCAAATAATCATCATGAATTTTATCCCATTCTGGTGTGCTGTTTCCAACAAGTTGAGTAAGATGATAGCTTAGAAATTGCAGATGATCTTTATAAACAGGAACTAAATCTGGATTCTGAACGAGATATTGTCCAATTACAAAACTTTCATATAGAGAACGGTACTCTACAATCACGCTATTAAAGCAGCCATTCATTGCAAGAAGCAGAATACTTTTATATTGATTCAAATCATTTTGCAACTGAACAGAAACATGTTCTGCAATTTGAGTGTTCTTTTTACCTTTGCTTTTTCTTGCCGTATAGTTATAAATTGCAGCAGCACAATCCAGGAAAATAAAACATCTTCTTAGCATTTTTGAATTCTGGAGCAATGCGACTTCTGAAGATGCAATATATTCCTGCCAGAAATGCTGTATAAGTTGATTTTCATTTGCATAAAGGAAAGAAGTGAATTGTTCTAAGTATTTATCAAGCTGCAATTCTCTTTCAGTAACGTTTCCGTTTTGTGAAAAATCTGTAAGAGGACATTCTGAAATAAGGCGTTTTAGGAATTTTTGATCCATATGATAAGATATTTATGCCCCAAGAAAAACTTTGATAACATCAACTATACCAGATGCAATAACACTACCAGAAATACCAATTAATAAGTTTTTAATATCTTCAAAACCATTTCTTATTAAAGAATCATTTTTTTCTTTTATTGCTTTCTTAATTATTTTAATATCTCTTGCTATTTGCTTTTGTCTCTCTCTATCAATTTTTGTTTTTTTATATTGTTTATTTATTTCTTTGAGAATTCTTTCTGCTTCAGCATAGTTATATGTTATTACGGAATGATTATTTGATTTACTTAAATTTCCATTTTTTGTAATATTTCCTAAAATTGAATCACTTATATTTCCGTTAACAGTAAAATAAATATTTTCACTATTTTTTGTATTTTCTTCAAATAAATCATCCATCAAATCATTTCCTGTTTTTTCTATTTCCATTATTTTATTAAATATTTCCATTTTTATTGTATTAGCTATTTTTGTAATTTGTTCCTTTGGGAAAATTGCAAACACACGTAATTCCATAAAATTTTTAAAAGGATAATCTGATAATTGATTCAGAGCAGTTTGTAATTCTGTGGGTATTGATAAAAACAAATAATTCTCTTTGCATTGATTATACATGTTATATAATTCACCAATAGATTCTTTAATTGGTAATTTTTCCATAAAAGAAAAACGTTTATCTGAAAAAGGAATTTGTAGTGGTATCATTCTCCCATTTAAGCTTTGCATCCTATACTCAACTGGAATAAATCTATATTCGGGTACATTACTAACATCTGCATAACCATAAATTTCTTGTTTACATAATTGACATAATTCTACATTTTCAATTTTTTTTGCAAAATAATATGTCGTATTTAATAATTGTGTACATGAAGTATTTAAATCTAATGAGAGCTGTTTTATTTTTTTAATCATCGATGTCATTTTTTACTCCTAATTCCTTGTCAACTTTTTATATTTTTCTAATTCATTTTTTGTAACTGCATAGACTTGTTCTTGGCTATTATAAAAAATCAAATCATTTAATTCTGTAACTTTAATTTTACTAGAAATATATAGTTCATTATTACTATAGTTTTTTTCAGACAGTAATAAAGCCAATTTCGGAGTTATAGGGTAATATAATTCAAAATTATCAATTGGTTTTCCCTGTAATTCTTTTGTAGCATATAAAATGAGTGCGTAAAACGACACAGAAAAAGGAGCAGATTTAAGGTGCAAACAGCCGATAAATTAAGCAAGGCGGT
>OIYQ01000017.1_pt1 | contig 74150 bp, 75 predicted proteins | sample 1588311 | NCBI WGS metagenome assembly OIYQ01 (sample SAMN03283244) | human gut metagenome | biome: human-associated habitat; material: feces | host: Homo sapiens | place: Peru | collected 2012
TAATAACATGTCCTATCTTGTATAAATCATCCTTAGATTCAATTTCTAAATCTGTTAATATTTGTATTTTCATAATTGCTCCTAACACAAATATTAAATCAAATTAGAAACTCATAATCTAAGATTTGTACAATTTTATTTTTTATATTTTGTACATTCTTATAATATCATTAATATCGCGTGCAAATCACAGTAAAAATGAACATACTCACCATAAAATTTAGCTAAAAAGTCATTTTTTTAATTATTGTTTGTTAAAAATAATATTTATGATATAATAGGTTGTGTATTGTCCTAGTAGCTCAGCTGGATAGAGCAACGGCCTTCTAAGCCGTAGGTCAGGGGTTCGAATCCCTTCTAGGACGCCATTTATCATAAAATAAGGCTAAGTAATTAGCCTTTTTTTTGTACTATTTCATTAATAATTATTTCTACACTTTTATTATTAATATCATTGTTTTGAAAATAATTAGTAATTGTTTCTACATCAATATTTAAGGGAATTAATATTTGATAAACTTCATTGATAATCGGATTTAATGGTGATAATTGATCAATAATTAATTTTGCTAAATTCTTAGAAATACCTTTAATTTCACACAATTTCTTTACATTTGCTTGTTTAATGATAAGCTCAAGCTCACTAATTGTGAAATTATTTGTAATTTTGCTAGCTAATTTAACACCTATCCCCTTAATGGTTAAGAGCATACTAAACGCATCACACATCTTTTTGGTTGTAAATCCATAAAGATGGTGGTGCGTTTCTTTAATGTCTTCATAGACATAGATGGTAGCTTTATCACCAATCTGTAAATTGTGATTAGTCATATAAATTCGATAACCTATTCCATTTAGACTAATCACAATATACACATCAGTAATTTTGTCTACTATGCCCGAAATAAATTCATACATTTTTACCTCCTACTTCATTAAACCCCTTTTTATTCTTTTTTGTTATAATAAAGTTATGAAAATAATCGGTTGTATTATGGAAATTAATCCTCCACATTTAGGTCATCAGTACTTTTTAGAACAAATAGATAAAAAGGATGATGACCTTTTAGTTGTCGTTGTTTCAGGAGTACTTACTCAACGTGGTGATATTAGTGTAATTAATAAACACGATAAAGCGCAATTCTTATTAGATATGGGTGCAGATATCGTGATTAATTTGCCTAGTATTCTTGCTAATCAAGGTGGCTATTATTTTGCAAAACATGCCATTAACTTATTAAAACACTTTAAAATTACAGATCTTTATTTTGGTTCTGAAACTAATGATTTAGAATACTTATTAACACTAAGCAATATCACTAATGACCATAATTTTCAACAAGGAATATATAAAAATCAATTAATGGAACTTAAAAGTAATGACATATTAGGAATTGGTTATTTACGTAATATTAGCGATACTAATATTACGCCCCATCTTATTAAAAGAATTAATAATTTATATAACCAAAACACCAAAAGTGCAGGAACTATCCAATCAGCAACATTTATTCGCAATCATCTAGATGATAGCGAAACTCGCTACTTTGTTGCTGATGGTATCTTTGATAAAATCAAAGTAATAAATAATGAATTTATCTTACCATTATTAATTACAAATTTAGATTATGCACTACATAATGATCTTAACATCTTTTTAAGTGAAAATAAAGAACTATTATATAAATTAGATTATTATATTAAAAACAATAGTAATTATAGTTTAGATACTTTAATTAAAGATTGTAGTGATAAGAATAATTCAGTGCATAAACTAAGAAGATTAATTAATAATATTATCTTCTTAGTTGATTCTAATCAAGTACAAAATAGTAATTATTATTTACATGTATTAGGACTAACTGATCTAGGAAGAAAATATATAAAAGATAATAAGATTAATATTATTACTAGTTTAAAAAATAATGATAATTATATTGCTAATAAAGAAATAATGATTGGTAAATTATATCAAACATTAACTAATGAAGAGTATCATCAAGACTTTATAAAACCGATTATAAAATGATATAATAATTAAGTAGGAGAATCATGGATAAACATCAACTTTTATTATATATTGGAGCGATTTTATTTGCTTATCTTTATGGTTCAATTCCTTTTAGTTTGCTGTTAGCTAAAACTAAAGGAATTGACTTAAGAACCTTTGGTAGTGGTAATTTAGGTGGTTCTAATTTAGGACGAGCATGTGGTACTAAATATTTTATCATTGCTTTTGTTTTAGATATGTCTAAAGGAGCTATTTGTGTTTGGATTAGTAACTATTTAGGATTAAATCCTTTAATTGTTTTCCCTTTTGCTGTCTTAGGCCATGCTTTTAGCATTTATATTAAATTTAAAGGAGGAAAAGGGATAGCTACATGTTTTGGTTTTGCCCTAGCTTATGCTTTTTGGCCAGCAATCATTGCCATTATTAGTTTCTTAATCTTCTTAAAAATTTGGAAATATGTATCATTAGCTGCCATCTTAGCCATCTATGTATTTGTTATTGTCATGTTATTAGAAAAAAATTATATAATGGCGATTTTTGTCTTTTTTATTAATTTAGGGGTAATTTATTTACACCGCGCTAATTTAAAACGCATTAAAGAAGGAACTGAAAGAAAAATCAGTTGGATGTAAAAAGGAGGAACTTTTGTTCCTCCTTTTATTTATAACGATTTTTCTGATAAATTAATATAATGGTAATATATAGCATAAATAATACAACCATAATAAAATTAAGTATATTAAATTGGTTAATGATTAGTGCAGAAATAATAAAAGCTATTACTTGAATAATTGATGTTATGAAAAAAGCACTAAAACATCTAAATGATCTTATAATAAATAATAGACTAGAAATAAAATAACCTAGTCTAACACACCATAATAATCCATTAATAATAATTAATTTAAGGTCAGGATTATTTAAAAAGACAAACCCCATACTAATTAGTTGGAGAAAAAATGATAACATAATTGTTGGTTTTAAATTCATATCTCTAAATAATGAAAAAGTTTTCCCCGACATATTCGTCCAATTAATCCAAGCTAAATAAGTAAATAATGCTAGATTAATTAAACTAATAATACTACCACTAGATGGCGGATTTAATAATGTATTAATTACAACAAATAGTAAATATAAATAGATAACTAAATTTCTTTTTAAAATAGATGTAGTAATAAGTAAACTAAAAAATGCTAAGTAATAATAACTAATTGATTTACTAACAATTAGTAAACTAATTATTAATAAATTAATAATTATTAATGGTATTTTATATTTATTACTCACAACTACACTCACTATATAAAATTTTATCTAACTCGGCACTAGCATTTTTTAGATCATCATTAATAATATGATATTGATAACGATCTTTATAACCTAATTCTTCTTGCGCTTTTTTTAAACGTAAACTAATCGTATTCTCATCTTCAGTATTACGATTAGTTAAACGTTGTTCTAACACTTCTAAACTAGGCGGTAAAACAAAAATACTTACGACATCTTCTACTTTATCAAGCACTTGCATTGCCCCATTACATTCAATTTCTAATAAAACATTTTTCCCACTATTTAATAATGCTTCAACAACTTGTTTATCAGTTCCATAATAGTTACCAACAAACTCTGCATATTCTAACATCTCACCTTGATTAATTTTATTTTCAAATTCTTCTTTACTTATAAAATTATAATCTACACCATCAACTTCTCCTTCTCTAGGTAAACGCGTTGTTGACGAAATTGAATAAACATAATCATCAAATGTTAAATGTTGGCGAATACTCCCTTTTCCTACTCCACTAGGACCAGAAAAGACAATTAATTTTCCTTTTTTCATAATTATCCTCTTAATACTAAATTATTCGTTTTTTCTTCTTTAATCGTTGTACTAAAACCATGACCTGGATATACTTTAGTATTTCCAGGTAAAGTATATAAATGCTTTCTTATTCCTTCTTCTAATAAGAATTCATTCCCATAAATTAAATCACTTCGGCCAATACTGTGTCTAAATAAAGTATCACCACTAAAAACAGAATGATCTTTTTTAAAGTATAAACAAATACTATCAAGACTATGTCCACTAATATGGAAAATACTAAAGCCTAAATGTTCATAATTATATTGTTCATATACTTGATATTGACCATGATATTGGTAATATTCATCATCTAAAATTGATAGATTACTATCAGGATCGCGCAAGAAACTTTGTTCTTTACTACCAACAATCACTTGCGCATCCGGAAAGATAGCTTTAATATCATTTAACCCACCAATATGATCATAATGAGTGTGGGTTAATAATATATATTCAATAATTAAATTATTCTCAACACAATAATCTATTATTTTTTGTGGATTAACTCCGGCATCAATTAAACATATGTGGTCATTTGTATTAATTAAATAACAATTAGTTCTCAATGGCCCCAGAATGAATCTTTTGATTATCTTCATATAACTTCCTAACCACTTCCATTACATTTTTATTTTTTCTTAATACTGTTTTAATTTCTTCAACTTCATCTTTATTATGTACCAAGATGGTGATTTCTCCAATAGCTTGCGTTTCATCAATATCACATTTAAATAATGATTTAATTACATTAAACCCTAAGTTAGCAATATTATCTAATACACTAGCTAGCGCTCGTGGTTGGTCTTCTAAAATGATACGTAACGTCAAACGATACTCATCATTTTTAGCTAGACTCGTCCATGCTGCTTGGTGAGAATTATTTAATATTTGGTGACATCCTTCTCGATGGATAATATAATGATCATTTAATCCATATTCACAAGCACAAATAGTATCACCAGGAATTGGATTACATTTTCGACATAGTTGATAACTTTCATATTCAACATCTTCAATGATGATATTATTTATAATTTCATCATTGATATCATTGCTAAGCAAGATTTGTTTTAATTTTGATAATTTAATTTCACCAATTCCTAATTCATATAGAAATTGATCAACATTAAATATACCATATTTACTAGCTAAGCTTTGAATAAACTCATTATTATCACGATCAACTAGTTCTTGAATGGCTAATTCATGTCCTAATTGAACTAAAATATTCATTCCTTGCACTTGTAAGTCAGCACGTTCTACATCATTAAAATACCTACGTAAACTATCTTTAGCTCGATGGGTTTTTACTCTTGTTAAACTATCAACTTCAGGTTCAGCAATATCTGATGTAATAATATTAACAACATCACCCATGTGAAGTTGATAATATAAACTTACATAACTACCATTAACCTGTGCATGTAGGGCATTTAACCCCACTTTAGTATGAATATAAAAAGCAAAGTCGAGTGCACAACTTCCTTCTGGAAGTTCTACAACATCTCCTTTGGGAGTGTAGACAATAATTGACTGTCCAAAAAAGTCATTTTTCAGTGATTCCACAAATTTTTCTGACTTACTATCACTAAGTGCATCAACTACTTGACGGAAATTTTGTAATTGTAAGTCTACATTATTTTGAGGTGATTCATCATCTAAATTTTCTTTATACATCCAATGGCTGGCTACTCCGTACTCAGCCATTTGGTCCATTTCTTTAGTTCTTATTTGAAATTCAATTCTTCTTCCATCATCTTTATTGCCATAATATACTGTTGTATGGATCGATTGATACATATTATGTTTAGGTGTTGGAATATAATCTTTAAAACTTAAAGGGATTGGTTTAAAATTATTATGAATTAGCCCTAAAACTCGATAACAATCATTTAATTCTTTAACAACAATTCTAAAACCAAATAAATCATTTAATTCTTCAAAAGCTTTATGTTTTTTCTTCATACTTTGATAAATACTATAAATATGTTTAGTACGACCATAAACCTTAGCTTCTAACCCTTCTATTTCTAAAAGGGTTTTTACTTCATTAGTTACTTTTTCAACAAACGCATCACGTTCTGAGCGTTTCATATCAATTTTTTCAGCAATCTCATTATAGGCTGGTTTATTAATGATTTTAAATGATAAATCTTCTAGTTCCCATTTGATTTTATACATTCCTAAACGGTGAGCAATAGGAGCATAAATATCTAACGTTTCTTTAGCAATACGTTTTTGTTTATTTTCATTCATAAAGCTAATTGTTTGCATGTTATGCAAACGATCGGCTAACTTAACGATAATAACCCTTACATCTTTAGCACTAGCAACTATTACTTTACGTTGATTTTCAGCAATTAATTGTTCACTACTTAATGTTGGCATATTATCCAATTTTGTTACACCTTCAACGATATTAGCAATATCATCGCCAAACAATTCACTAATCTCATCTAATGTAATATCAGTATCTTCTACAACATCATGAAGTAGACCGGCAATAATAACATTAGTTGGTAATTTTTGTTCTGCTAAAATTAATGCTACATTAAGTGGATGAATTATATAAGGTTCTCCACTTTTGCGCATCTGCCCTGAATGGGCAGTTTGCGCATAAAGATATGCTTTATGAATTGCATCACATTCATGGGGATTTAAGTATTCTCGGACAGCATTATTTAAATCTTCATATGTTACACTACTTGCTTTATTAGCCATATTAATATGTAATTAATGAGCGAACAGTATATTGTTCACCAATACGTTCTCGACCTTTTAAATCTAATAATTCAATAATAAATGCTAAACCAACTACTTCTCCACCTGATTGTTCAACTAAATCAATCGTAGCTGTCATTGTCCCCCCTGTTGCTAGTAAGTCATCGATAATTAAGACTTTACTTCCAGGTTTAATGTCACCTTTATGAATCGTTAAAGTATCTGTTCCATATTCTAAATCATATGTAGCACTAATCACTTCACGAGGTAATTTATTAGGTTTTCTTACAGGTACAAACCCTATTCCTAGGTTGGTAGCAACAGGACAACCAACAATAAATCCACGTGCTTCAGGTCCAACAATAACATCAGCTCCTAGTTCTTGAGCAAATTTAGTAATTTCATCAACGACATAACGATAAGCTTTACCATTGGCCATTAATGGTGTAATATCACGAAACATGATTCCTGGTTTTGGATAATCTTTTACATCTGCTATATATTGTTTTAAATCCATCATTCTCCTCTTATAACCCTAATTGGTTAATCATTTCATTATATAATTTTTCATTAACTTCTTTAGCTAAAGCTAATGTTGGTTGTTTAACTGATACATAAACTTTTAGTTTTGGTTCAGTTCCACTAGGGCGTAATACCACCCAACCAACATTAGGCAAAATATATTTAACTACATCACTAGTAGGTAAATCACCTTGTGGTGTTGTATAATCTATTATTTCACTAACTTCATATCCGGCAATTTTATCCCAATTAATGCTCCGAGCTTGTTTCATGGCATTGATGATTTTGTCCATTCCACCTGGACCATCAAAACTTAACGAATAAGTTACTTCATCATAGAATCCATATTGTTCATATAATTGTTCTAGTCTTTGGCCTAAAGTCATATTTTGTTCTTTATAATATGCTGCCATCTCAGCTATTAAAATTGCTGATTGGATAGCATCTTTATCTCTGACTATTGGTTTAATTAAATAACCATAACTTTCTTCATACCCAAAGAAGTATTTACTAGGATCATCAAGTAAGGCAATTTGTTCACCAATAAATTTAAATCCTGTTAATAATTCTTTAACACTAATACCTTTATCTTTAGCAATACTTGCTCCCATTTCACCAGTTACAATAGTTTTATATAATATTTTGTCTTTAATGTCTTTTTGATGATTTAATAAATAATCAATCATTAAGGTACCAATTTGATTACCACTAAGTGGTAGGTATTCACTACCTTCTTTATACATAACTCCTAAGCGATCAGCGTCAGGATCATTAGCAATAATAATATCTGCATTATGTTCTTTTGCATATTTAATGGCTAATTCAAAGGCACGAATATCTTCAGGGTTAGATGTTGGTGTGTTAGGGAAATCTCCATTAGGTTCCATTTGTTCTTCAACACAAATTAACCCATTATACCCAAAGTAGTTAAAACAGCGTGGCATTACTTCATAACTAGTACCATGTTCGGGAGTAAATACTACTTTAATATCTTTATTAATATTAGGCATTAATAATAAATCTTTAATCTCATCTAAATAGTCATCTTCAATTTCATTACCAACATAATTAATTAGATGATAATTGTCTTCATTATAAGTAAAATCAAAGATATCTTCAATATCATTAATAAAACTAATAACTTGATTAGCTTCATCAATATTTAATTGACTACCTGTTTCATTATATACTTTATATCCATTATATTGTTTAGGGTTATGGCTTGCTGTGATCATAATACCAGCATCTAATTGATGGTATCTAATTAAATATGATAATAACGGCGTTGGTTTTACATCATCAAAGATATAACTTTTTATTCCATAAGTTGCTAAAGTTTTTCCACACACTTCACTAAATTCTTTTGAATAATGACGTGAGTCATAACATATGGCAACTCCACATTCTTTGTTTGGATATTTATTTAATAAATATTTTGCTAAACCTTGAGTTGCTTTATTAATTGTATACACATTTAAGCGATTTGTTCCACAACCAAGTAATCCTCTCATCCCGGCTGTACCAAAACTTAAATCTGTACCAAAAGCATCATCAATCATTGCTTGATCCATTAAATCTAATTCGGCTCTTAAATCTGTCGGTAGTTCTTGTTCTTTCCATATTTGATAATCTTTAATCATCATAACTCCTTAACTAGTCTTCTTGTTTAAGGTTAATAAATTTTCGGCGGTCTAATAAACTAATTGGTGAACTAAATTGGTTAGCACCAACTCCTTCTAAAGCTTGATCAATCATATTGATTTGAGCATCTGTATCATCTAAGACGTGTAATACCACAGCTTCTTTACACATTGGTGGTTTGGGTGAACCGTAGCTTAATTCACCATGATGTGATAACACTAAGTGTTTTAACATCAATATCGGTTGTTTATCTAAGTTAAAGTGATTAGCACAAATACTTATGTGCTCATTACTAATTACAATATGACCTAGTAAACTCCCTTCATCAGAATATGTTAACCCAAAATTAGCATACTCATAAATTTTTCCATAGTCATGAAAAATAATAGCTGTATATAATAAATCTCTATCTAAATTATATTGTTTAATATAACCATCACTTAACGCTAACATATTTAATGTATGTTCGCATAATCCCCCAATATAAGCATGATGTATCTTTTTAGCTGCAGGATATGTATAAAACAATTCATTATTAACTACTAATTGTTCTAATAGTATTTGGTAATTAGGTTCATTAATTTGTTTAATATATGTTAATAATTCACTTTTTAATTGGTCAGGGTGTTTCTTACTTTTAGGATAAAAATCAAAAAAGTTATTAGGAACTTTAACTTTATTAATTACTTTATTTTTTCCACTACCTTCAATATCAACAAAATCACCTAATGCCCAATTTTTTGTATCAACATTAAAACTAATTTCTTCTAATTGGTCATTACGTAGTTCATAATGGTATGAACTATGTTGCTTATACATATTATAAATTAAATAAACCATATTCCTCCTACTGGATAATAATTAATTCAATAATTACTAAAACAATTAATAAAAAGATTAAACAGAATTGATATGCTTCGATTAAACGTTTGGGTTTAATATTTACCATTGCAGAAACAATTAAGAAACTAATTGGTGAAATCGTAATTAATAGTGATCCAATCATTACGACATTACTAACAATCGTTGGATCTAAACCTAGTTTGGCTAATTCCATATAGTTAAGCACAAATGGATTAACTAAAATCGTATTAATAAATAAAGCAATTGAACGTGGACTGTGATTTAGCGTATCAACAATTGTTTGTGTAATTGATGTATTAAAGTTACCTACATTAATACTAGATTGCACTTCTAACAATTCTAATACCAATCCCATAACCATTGCTAAGGCAATAATTCCATTATTTTTTAAACCCAAACGTTTAGGTAGTTCATAATGTTCTTCTAATTCTGGCAAATCTAAGAACATAAAGATTACACCGTTAAAGACTATTAACACAACAATTTGAATTAGAATTAATAATGCTTGATTAATACTAGTAACATAATTTCCTAATGTTAAAATAATAATATTAATAATTACCATCATTATTGATAATAAGTATGGATGCTTATTATCAATATCTTCAACATTCTCCTTAGCTTCATGTTTTTTAGTATTAGACATAATCGTAATACAACTAAGTGCTGCAAACACACTAACATTCACCACGGTAATTAATCGAAATTGGCGTGATAAGAAGATTAACATCACAATAAAAATACTGCTACTAGCTAATAGAATTTGATAATTATCTTTAACTATTGAAGATAAATTGTATTCTTGTTCATAGTTTGTTGATAAGATTAATAATATAAAACCTAGCGCAACAACAAATAATAAACCAATAATAAAAACATTAAATAAAGTACTATTATTAGTTAATGGTAGATAATGGATATATGTTGATAGTAATGTCGCAACAAAAATAATAAACATCGAAAATAAACGTGATAAGTTAAGTAAACGACTAACTAAAAATAGCAATAAGACATTAATAATATAGTATGGCGTTACTTGCACTAAACTAACTAAAAATAGCGCAACATAACGCATCTCATTAATCGGGAATAATGTTACCAACAAGTTAGTAAAGTTATAACCAATTTCACTACGGATAATACGGTTAAATGCCCAGTAAATAACATTAATTAATACTAGTAATAATGGTAAATATAAATACTTAGTATAATTAACTGTTAATAACGAACTAATTAACACTCGATAATCTAACAATAAATAAATGATTAACAGCATTCCATAAATTAAGCTTGCCTTTAAGACGCTCTTCGTTCTAAACAAAGTAACTAAGAAGAGAATAAAAGCAATAATTGTTACTAAAAACATATATCTCCTTAAATTGCTATTTCACGTTCTACATACTGAATATGATTTTTCTCATTATTTTTATTTAACATCATTAAAATATTTAATACTCCAATACGACCAACTCCCATTAAGATTGCCATTAAAAAGACTGAGAATTGATCAAACTGTGCTAAAGCACCTGTTGAAAATCCAGTTGTTGTAAATCCACTTACAACATCAAACCAAATATTTGCAATATTAATATCAGGATTAATACAACTAATAATCATGGTAACAATTCCTGAAATACTAATAAATAATAAAATTAAAACTAACGATAATTTAACTGTTTTATCAGGAACTTTACGATTATAAATAATTACATCATCTTGTCCTTTGAATAGTGATTTTAAATAACGCCAGAAAATATAGATAGCATTAGTTTTAATTCCCCCACAAGCACTAGATGGTGCTCCACCAATTAACATAAAAATACTTTGAATAAATAATGTTAACGGTAGCCAAGTATTAATATCTTTAAATAAGTTTAACCCGACAGATTTAGTCGATAAAGACACATACATTCCTGCATTAATCTTTTCAAACCAACCATAACCTGCCATCGCATTATTAAACTCAAGTGTAATAAAGACAAAGGCAAAAGCTAGTGTGGTTACAACATTTACGATTAATGAAATTTTCGTAAATGTTGAAAAACGGTATTTTAAACCAGCTTTTTTAGCGTGAATATAACCTTTTAAATCTAAAATAACTGGATAACCTATAAAACTAAAAATCATTAGGGCACTACATGTCCACATGGCAATATAATCACCATTAATGATTGTAGAATCATAAAATCCACTTCCACTAATCCCTGAAGAAGATAAGAATAAAGCATTCATTAATCGATCTAAACGATTAGGAAATAAATCTCCCATACGAATATATAAAATAATTGTTCCAACTAATTCAATAATCAAGAAATACTTAATTACATTCTTAACAATGTAAGATAAATCAATAGCACTTGATTGATTATAATCAAGACGTGCCATATTCGAAGCTTTGAAATTTAATTTACCACCAAATAATAGGATAATCATGGTGTTAAACAAAATAATTCCTACCCCACCAATATTAAATAGCACAATCATTACAATCCAACCTAAATAATTATAAGTGGTTGTATAATCAACAACTGTAAGTCCTGTAGTAGCAATTGAACTATTCGACATAAAGAACGCTTCTAGCCACGACACGCTATGATCTGGTTTTAAAAATATATCCCAATGTAATAACCATGTTCCAATTAAAATTGAAGCTATATAAAATAATACTAATTTTAAGATATTGTGAGTTTTAAAATATCGACTTGTTTTTAATTGTGGTTTTAACATAATGATTCTAAATGTTTAGTCAAAATCTCATTTGCTAATTTTGGACTAACTTGTCCATTAGATATTTTCATTAACTCACCAACAAAGAATCCGTATGCTGATTTTTTACCTTCTTTATATAACTCTAGAGTTTCAGGATTACTGGCCACTACTTCTTTTACCCAATTAGTGATAGTATCAACATTAGTAATTTGTTCTAAATTATTATCACTAATAATTTGGCTAACACTATTTTTTGTTTCTAGCATCATTGGAATTATTTCTTTAACATGTTTAGAACTAATTTTATCTTGTGATAAATATTGATCTAGTTCAATAAATTGTTGCGGATTAATATTAACTTGATCAAATCCTTTTTTCGCTTTATTTAAATATTCGTTAACATTAACAGTTAAGTAATTAAACATTTGTTTTGGATTTAAGTTTTGGTCAATACACGCAAAGAAGAATTGACACATCGCTTTGTCTTGCATTAATATACCAACTTCTTTTTCGTTAAAGCCAAAGTCTGCTAACTTCGCTTTAATTTCTTCAGGCATGGCAGGCATTTTTGCTTTAACTTGATTAATATCTTCATCTGTTAAATGAATCCAAGGTAAGTCCGGTTCTGGGAAGTAACGATAATCTGTATTACTTTCTTTAATACGCATAATTTCAACATCTTTAGTTTGTTCATTAAAACGTTTAGTCGCTTGTAATACTTTACCACCTGTATTATATGCTTTAATTTGGCGCGCCACTTCTTTATCAATAGCAATTTCAACATTTTTAAATGAGTTTAAGTTTTTAATCTCTACTTTTGGATTATAACCATCATAACCATAAGGGCGCACACTCACGTTAACATCAACACGTAAACTTCCTTCTTCCATCTTACAATCACTAGCATCTAAATATAATAAAATTTCTTTTAATTTATTTAAATACTCATGAGCTTCTTTCCCATTACGCATATCAGGAGCTGAAACTATTTCAACTAACGGAACTCCACAACGGTTAAAGTCTAATTTAGTTACTCCTGCTTGATCATGGAATGATTTAGCAGTATCTTCTTCCATATGCATAAAATCAATATTAATGATTTTTCCACTATCTAAAACAATTTGTCCATGACGACCAATTGGCGTTTCTTGTTGGGTAATTTGATATCCTTTTGGATTATCTGCATAAAAATAGTTTTTACGATCCCAATGCATATCTTTCGTAACTTCCATCCCTAAACCTAAAGCAACTAACATTGCTTTATCTAAAACTTCTGGATTAAATCTTGGTAACGTTCCAGGCAATCCTAAATCAATTGGATGAATATTAGTGTTGGGAGGTTGTTTAATATCATTTAAACTAGGTGAAAAGATTTTATGTTTAGTGTTAAGCTCAACGTGCACTTCCACACCGACAATGGTTTCGTAATTAAACATCACTACCTCCTTCTAAATTATTAGCTACTTGATATAACACTGCTTCTTGATATTTATTAGCCATTAATTGCATCCCAATAAATCGCCCATCATTAGCAGTCCCGATTGGAATATTAAGACTTGGAAAACCAACTAAGTTAGCTGGAATTATAAACTCATCAGACAAGTAATTATCCATGTCTGACATACCTTTATTAGCATCAAAGGCTAATTGTGGTGTAGTTGGTCCAATAATACAATCAACTAGATCAAATACTTGATCAAATTGCTCGCACATTAATTGACGTAATTGTTGTGCTTTTTTAAAGTATTTAATACTATGTTCACTACTTAACATATAAGTACCAATAATCAAACGTTTTTTAACTTCTGTTCCAAAGTGACTTCTTACCGCTTCATATGTTGGATTAGCATCATCCATTTTTAATCCAAAACGCATACCATCATAACGATTTAAATTACTACTACCTTCTGCATACGCTAAAGTAATGTATAAACTAAAACTATATTTAGTTAACGGTACATCAACATCAATAATTTCAGCACCTAAAGATTTTAATTGATCAATTTTATTTTCGATTGCACTTTTAATTTCTTCATCAATCCCTGATTCTAACCATTTACGCATAACCCCAATTTTCATACCTCTAATTGGTTGATTAAATGTTTTTAAAGCATCAAAGCCTTCAGGCACAAAGTTAGTTTGATCTTTATAATCATTACTAGCTAATGTATTAAGTAAAGATGCGTTTTCATATAAATCACTAGTCATTGGTCCGATTGTATCAAAACTAGAAGCAAAAGCAATAGTTCCATATTTTGATACTAAACCATATGTTGGTTTTAAACCATAAATTCCATTAAAAGCAGCTGGTTGACGTATGCTTCCACCAGTATCAGTTCCGGTTGCAAAAGGAACTAATCCCTTAGCAATCGCATAAGCACTACCTCCACTACTTCCTCCAGAAATATATTGATCACCTAAGACATTATCAACTGGCCCAAAGAAACTCGTTTTAGTCGTAGAACCCATGGCATATTCATCTAAGTTAGTTGATCCTACAATGCTATACCCATCTTTAATCAAATTATCTATGATTGTTGCATTATAACAACTTTGATAATTTAATAACATTTCACTAGCCATTGTGGCTGGCATCATTGTATTATTGTGAATATCTTTAATTAAAATATATTTACCTTCAGTATTATCACTTGCTTGATCAAAGACACTAGTAATACTATTTCCTGGATTAGTAGATAAAACTTCAATTATCTCACTAGCTTTTTTATTAGCAAAATCATTACGCTTCATCATTACCCTCCACTTTTTTAACTACAACGTATTCACCATCAAAATCATTTAACACACCAGTAACTTCACTAGCACTTACACCATCATCTTCGAACTGATTATAAACATTAGATAATTTTTCATTACCCATAATTTTACGATCACAATCAGTATCGATTGCTAACATCTCATCTAAACTTTTAGTTATTTCTTCGATTGAATCACCGATCTCTTCAATTTCTTTATCTGTTAAATCTAATTTAATGTTTCCAGCTAAGTGTTTAATCTCTTCTTTACTTATACGCATCTTACCCCTTATTAACAACCTTGTTGATTGTTGAACCATTTTTTGTTAAACTTGCTATCGCTTCACCACTACTACTAACCACTTCAACAGTAGTATAAGCATTAATGTTAACCGGTCCTTTTAATTCTTTTTCTATAAAATTAATTATGGCATTCCCTTCAATTTTTGAAACTGTTGGGAAGATTACACTAATGTTAATCTTAGTTAATTTATTGTTATTATAAAAACCAACACAACTAAGATTAACATTATTTCCAAAATATGCATTTAAATCATTTTTTAAAGTTTGAACTTTATTATTAACATCTAAATCTTTGGTAATCCCTGCTTCATCTAAAAACGGTACATACTCTTGATTAACTTCGACTAACTTTTGAATATTTTGATCATTAGTATCTAAATAACCACTAGCAATAAATGCCCCTGGAACTACCGGATTAGTACTTTGTTGATAGAAACCAAAAAAGATTGGTAGTTTATCATAGCCTTCTCTACTTCTAACTACTTCAGCAATTTGGTTAGCAATAATTTTCCCATCATGTTCTAAGAACTTATTCATATCTGGTTTAAATTCGCTATCAGTTGTATGTGGTGATAAATCCACACCTACTCCGACACCAATTGCTTTAATTGTTTTCTGATCACCAGATTGCTGATAAAAATCTTGTTCAAGTAAAGTTGTTACATAATTTAAGTTAGTATTAGGATCATCTGTAATTTGTGGATTTAATCCAACATTTTTTGCTTCAGGATCAGTTTTCAATAATTCTTGATATGCTTCATCACTTAATTTGTGACTAAGTAAATTAGTTGCATCTTTTGCTGTTAAAATTTCTCCTTGTTGATAATAGTAATCCGTGGAAATTTTAGTAGCTGATAAATCAAGCAAATCAAGTTCCATATTATCTAAGGTGAAGTATGTATCACTTTTTACCGTAATTCCTCTAATTGGACTTGAGTTAATAGGTAATTGCATTTTAAATGGTGCATCTGTACTAATATCAACTTGTTTAACACTCTGACCTTGTTGATTAATCGTTTGTGGCGATTGATTACAACTACTCATACTAAATACTACCATTATCAATAATAATATTTTTTTCATATCACTCCTAAGCAAGCATTGCTAACAATTCATCTTCTTCAATTACTTTTATTCTTAAAGCTTTAGCTTGATCAAATTTAGAACCAGGATTCTGACCACAAATTACTAAATCTGTATTCTTACTAACACTACTACTAACCTTAGCACCCATTGCTTCTAATTGTTTTTTCAAATCACTACGTTTGTAATGACTAAGAGTTCCAGTTAAAACAATTGTTTTACCACTAAAGATAGAATCAATTGTTTCAACAATTGGTTCATCATTTTTTAACCCAAACTCATTAACCATTATTAAGATATTACTTTTATTTACTTCTTCACTTAAGTAATCTAAAATACTTTTAGCGATTATATCTCCAACTTGGGGAATATTGATTAAAGTCTCATAATCAACATTAACAAAGTCAGTTAAAGTCTTAACTACTTTCATAATTTCTTTAGCAGTTTCTAAACCAACATGTTTAATTCCAATTCCAAATATAAAATTACTAGGATTAACACTTAATGATTTATTAATACTATTTAAAGCATTGTTTACTGATTTATCTTTAAATCCTTCTAGTTCATATAAATCATCACTAGTTAATCGATAAATGTCAACATACTCTTTAACTTTTCCTAACTCAATTAATTTTATGATTGTCTTTTCACCTAACCCATCGATATTTAATGCGTTACGACTAATAAAATGCACTAAGCCTTCTTCATGACGGGCAGCACAATTAACATTAGGACAATAGTGATCAGCATCTACTTTTATAAGTTCTGTATGACAAACCGGACAAGTAGTTGGCATAATGTAGGGTTGTTGATCTTTTCTCTCACTCATTACGACATGCTCTACCCGCGGAATGACATCTCCAGCTTTGATAATCTCAACTTGATCACCAATTCGAATATCTTTTTCTTGAATATAATTTAAGTTATGTAATGTGGCACGACTAATGACACTCCCCATTAAATATGTTGGTGTTAATATCGCATTCGGCGTGATCTTACCACTACGCCCTACGGTTAGTAAAATATCTTCAAGTGTTGTTGTGGCACTACTAGATTTAAATTTATAAGCAGTAGCCCAACGCGGATACTTACTAGTATTTCCTAATTGCTCTTGTAATTTATATTCATTTACTTTAATGACGATTCCATCAATTTCATAATCTAAGGTTTCTCGCATGTTTGTAATAGCATTGATGTAGTGAATAACTTCATCAATACTATTACATAATTTTAATTGTTCATTTGTTCTAAACCCTAATTGTTTTAAATATTGCATTGCTTCATAGTAAGTATCAAACCCATAATCATGAGCATTAACTAAACCATAACAAAATACATCTAACTTACGTTCTTTAGCAACATTACTATCTAATTGTCTAATTGTTCCTGAAGCTAAGTTTCTTGGGTTCTTGTATTCTTTATCGGATAACTCATTTACTTTTAAAAAGTTAGCTTTTGAAATATAAACTTCTCCGCGGACAATCATAGGTTGTTCTACTTGTTTTGGTAAGTCTTTAATTGTTAAGACATTATGTGTTACATTTTCTCCAATCTTACCATCACCACGAGTAACAGCTTTAGTTAAATGTGGTGTGTATTCTAAACTAATTGCTAGTCCATCAATCTTTAATTCACAGACATAACTATAGCCACCTTTAACGCTATCTTTAATGCGTTGATCGAAGTTTCTTAACTCTTCTTCGTTAAAAACATTATCTAAACTTATCATTGGAGGATTAAGGGTTTCTTTAACGAAACGTTGGTCAATAAATCCACCAACTTTTTGCGTTGGTGAATTTAAACGTTTAAATTGCGGGAATTCTTCTTCTAAGTCCCGCAATTCTCTAAGTAATTGATCAAATTCATAGTCTGATGTTAATGATTCATTCAATTGATAATAATGATAATTATACTTATCAATTAACTCATATAATTCAGCCATTCTTGAATCCATAGTCCCCCTTGAAAATCTATAAATATTATACCATTTTCAACAAAATATATGTATATAACAAAAAACAGTCCAAATCTTAATTTTGGACTGTTTTCACCTTTATTTTTAGGGCTTTTTACGATTTCGTGGAATCATTTTTGAATAATGGGGTAATTCTGGTAAAATATGGGTATTTTTATCAAATTTATCGAAGTTTTCAATAAATTCTATAACTTGATTAGTTAATACACTCGGAGTTGAAGCTCCAGAGCTTACTCCAACCTTATTAACTTCATCATTTAATAACCAATTGATATCTAATTTAGTGATATCTGAGATTAAATATGCTTTAGTCTTGGCTTTTTCTTCACAAACACTAACGAGTTTGTGAGAATTGTTACTTTTTTCGTCCCCAACAACGATACATAAATCACAATCCTTCGCTTCCTTCACTATCGCTTCTTGGCGCTCTTGAGTTGCACTACAAATTTCATTAATCACTTCTAGATTAGGAAATAACGATTGGGCTTGCTTAACTAAATCATTAACATCCCACATACTCATCGTCGTTTGATTAGTTATACATAACTTATCATTAGCCAAAATATCAACCAAAGCATTTAGTTCTTCACTATCTTCGACTAGATGGATATGATGAGGATCTATCCCCAATACTCCTTCTGGTTCAGGGTGATTATGTTTACCAATATAAATAATATCATAACCCTTATCAATCTTTTCTTGAATGATGTGATGTGTTTTATACACATCACTACAAGTAGCATCGACTACATTAAGGCCTTTATTTTTTGCCTCATTAATTAAATGATAATCAATACCATGGGCTGTAATTATTACTGTCCCATGATCAACTTGATCTAGGATTTCTTTACGACTATTTCCGGTTAAAGTAATTACTCCTGCTTCACTAAACGCTTTAGTAATATTTTTGTTATGGACAATTTGTCCTAAAATATAGATTGGTCGAGGCATTGTGTCATCACTAATCACATCATTAACAATATGCATAGCTTTAACAACACCATGACAAAAACCTCGTGGAATAATTTTTTTAACTTCCATATTACTCCTTACGAATTAAATCTTTTAATTCATCAATATCTAATAATTCTAAGCTTGTAATTTTACTAGATAATAAATTTTGACTTAAAGCTGTTTTACTAGCTTGAATATCCATAATTCGATCTTCAATCGTATCCAATGTAATTAAACGTTTAACATAAACATCTTTTTGTTGACCAATACGATGAGCTCGGTCTGCAGCTTGATTCTCAACACTTTTGTTCCACCACGGATCAACTAATACAACGTGATTGGCGCTAGTTAAGTTTAATCCCGTTCCTCCTGCTTTAAGACTTACAAAAAAGACATTATGTCCTGCATCAGTACCAAAGGCTTTAACCATACGATGACGCTCTTCTTTACTAGTTTTACCTGTCAAAGTAAAGTAATTTATACCAAGTTTATCCATTTCAACTTGCACAATATCTAGCATTTTAACAAATTGCGAGAATACTAACACTTTTTCATTACGCTCTACACATTCCAAAATAATGCTAACCAACGATTTTATTTTCTCTCCACTAGGATAAGTTGGTTCAATTAAACGGGGATCAATTGCAATCTGACGAAGGCGCATAATCATCGATAATAATTCTACTTTGGATAAGTGATTATTAACTGCAATTTCTTGTTGGTAACGTTGAATGTATTGTTGATATAAATTAGCTTGTTCTTGATTCATCGTATTATATACAATTTCCTCTAATTTTGAAGGAAGTGCGTCTAATACATCTTTTTTTAAACGGCGAATAATAAACGGTGCTGTTAATTTTTTAAGTACACGTAAACGACTATCATCATTATATGTCATAATTGGATGTTCAAAGAAACGATAGAAACTTCGATAATTACCTAGATATCCAGGAATAATAAAGTTAATTATCGACCATAAGTCTTTAACTCCATTTTCAATTGGTGTTCCCGTTAAAGCTAAAAGATGTTTAGCTTTAATGGAAGTAATTGCTTTATAATTTTGCGTATTAAAGTTCTTGATGAATTGCGCTTCATCAAGAATAAATAAATCAAAATTATATTTTTCATATAATTCTAAATCACGTTTCATTAAATCATAACTTGTTAAGATAATATCATAATCAAAAATTTTATCTAATATCTTACGACGTTGATTAGCTTCTCCTACCACTAATACTGTTTTAGCATTAGGTAAAAAACGTTTAATCTCTTCTGCCCAGTTATAAACTAGTGAAGTTGGTGCTGTCACCAATACTTTTTTGTTTTCTTTTATAAAATAACTAGAAATAGCCAATGCTTGGATAGTTTTTCCTAATCCCATTTCATCAGCTAATATTGCACCATAACCATGTTTTAATAAAGAAAGAATGTAACTAATTCCTTCTACTTGGTAATCACGCAATTGGCAATCAATGTATTTACCAGGATTAAAATCTTCAACTTTAAAATCTTTAATGCGTTTTAGTTGTGATAGAACATTTTGTGAAAAATGAAATTGGACGTCTTTAAACGCACTTCCAATATTTTCTAATAAAAATAATTTAGTCGGAGGTAATTCAATATTATCTAATTCTAGATTATCAATTGATAAGAATTGACACAATTGTAATAAATCATTAAATGCATTATTGTTTAAATTAACGATTTTATTGTTAAGTTTAACGACTGGGTTACGACCATTTACTTTTTTGAGTAAAGTAGATATTTCATTTTTCGTTAACCCATCAATATTAACATCTAAAATTAATGAGCGATCATCTTCATCAACTTCAATATCAACATGTTCTACATCAATTACTGTAATATCATCAAAACTCGAAGTCGTACTAACATTACTAGTTAATGCTTTGATGATGTCTAAATAATGACTAAATAAGTAGTAAATATCTTCTACTTTTTTAATAATTAAACTATCTTCTTCTCGAACTGAAATTCTAGATAAAAGTTGATAAATTTTAATTAATTTCATATAGTCAATTGGTTTAGTAAAGTCATTTTCATGCAAGTAAATTAATTGTGGCATATGAATAATTACATTATCATCTTGATAGTCACAATTTAATTCAATATCTTCATAACCTAAAGACGAAAAATCATAATTTAAGTTTTCATCAATATTAATTTTCTCACTAATAACACTTTCAACAAATATTTTAAAACGTAAATACTCCTTGATATCTAATTGTAGGTTTTGGTAAAATAGCATTTCTAATAATTGTTGTAATAACGGATCTGGATTTAAAAAGTAATTTAATTCATTCCCAATTAACCACACAAAACAATTACCACAACGACTAATATCTTTAAATTCAGAGATTAACTTCATTTTAACTAAATCACCTGATTGGCGAACACTTAATGTAAATGGGTGATCTGATGGTTGCAAGGAAATATGACGATAATCTTTATTTTTAAATGTTAGATTAACTTCAATATTATTATCAAATAACATAAAGTATAAATCTGGATCAAGTATTAATTGCGATTTATCTTCACCAAGTAAGTCTAGATTAACTTTTAAGACACGGATAATTTCTTGACTAATTGGTGTAAACAACGATTGATCATGAATAATTTCACTAGACCCTGAATAAGTTCTACTACCTTTAGTCTTAAACAACTCAATAAATACTTTCAAATCATCAATCAAGTAACTAGGAGAATATTTTTTGTTAATATAAAAAGAGACAACAAATTTGTCATCTTCAAAACTAATATGTGGCGTAATTCGCGACATATTAGTTTCAATTAATGAAGATAATTGTGTTTGATATTGATCAATCACATCAATAAGGACCGGACTAGGTTCTGTTGAATTTAGTTTTTCAACACTAATATCATCAAAACTATATGGTTGTAAATAATTAATCAAAGTTGCCATATGACGACAATTTTCTTTAGTTACATTATACTCATCACAATCACAACTACGTTCCCCACTTAAAGTGGCATGTTCACCTTTTAACATAATGTTAATTTTGGTATGATAATTTTTATTACCGCAAATAAGATCAGCAGTTATACTTTTTTCATCAGTAAACTTATCAATCGTAACATCTAGAATATCAATGTCACAATTTTCTAATAACCTAATCCCATCTTGATATGTTTGTTCTTTAAAAAAAGCACTTTTAATTACGTCTAAATCAAATAAAGCCATGTATTGCTCCTAAATACTCGCCACAGTCAAGTAAATGACTTGCGCAATCTCTTCAGGTTTAGCTCCTCTTGATAAGTCATTTACTGGTTGACTTGCTCCTTGAATAATTGGTCCAATTGCTTTATATCCACCCAGATATTGAGCAATTTTATAACCAATATTCCCACTATTTAAATCCGGAAAGATAAAAGTATTGATAGCCAAACTATTACTTTTACCTATTTTTTTCTTTCTTACTTCGATATCATATGCTGCATCAAATTGAATTTCACCACAAACACTATCAGCTAATTGTGGATAAGTGGAATTAAATTTAGTTAACGCTTGTTTAATAAATTCAATGCTATCTCCACTTCCACTACCTAAAGTTGAATAACTAAGTAGTGCTATATTAGGTGTTATCCCTAATTTAGAAGCAGATTGATATGTATCATAAATTAAATTAACATATCCGTCAACATCATAATCAATATTTAGTGCACAATCACTAAATATTAAATTCTCTTCACCTTTTATTAATAACATATATGAAGAAATTAATTTTCCTTCTTCTTTTGCTTTTATTAACTTTAACATAGGTGATAAGATTTCTTTGGTTGGATAACTACTACCACCAACTACACAATCAACATAGTTAGCTTTAAGCAACATCATCGCAAAACTAGGAGCATGGATGCTCCATTCAATTAGGAATTCACGACTAATTGATTTCTTAAAGCCTTTCGTTTTGGACAACACATTATCAATGACTGTATCACATACAAACGGTTGTAATACTTTAACATTAATACTTTCATCATATCGATAATGAGCTAACTTTTCTTCTATAATATCAATTGCTCCTAAAAGGACAATATCCATATTTTTTAAATATTTCAAAGCTTCAAGAATACGTTCATCTTCTCCATCTGGTATACAAACAATCGGATGATTGTCTTGATATTGAGTATTAATTTTTTCGATCATTTTATCCATTAATGTATTCATATCCATTCCTATAAATTATTTCAATTCATCAAAAGTTTTAAAAGAAGATTTACACACTTCTTCTAGTGCATCTATACCATAAGTATCTTTGAATTTTTGGGCAGTTTCTTTTACATTACCACCTAATTCAATATCAACTAAAGGATATTTTTTAGAAATGTTAAGCATTTCTAATAGATAAATTCCTCTTGCTAAAATACTAGCTAAAGCTACACATAAATAATTTGAATCAGCTTTATTTTCTAAAACTAAATCACTAGGCCACTCTAAATTAAATTTTTTAGAATATTTTTTAAAAGCTGCTTCGGTTGTAAATAAATCAATAACTGTTGTATCTTCCAAATCAAAAATATTTTTGTTATGGTATACAACTTTTTGTTCAATAGCATTTAACGGTTCTTGCATTTGATGATCATAAACTAACGTATATTTATAATCACAAATATCGCCGATTGTTTTACAAATTTGTAATATCTTTTTACTTTTTAATCTTTTAGAATCACGAATATCAATAAAAGATCTTGATAACTTTTTAATTGATTCTTTTGTTAATTTAACACTAACATATACTGTTGGTCCAAAGAAGTCTCCTACCCCAACTTCATCACAGCCAACATATCCTTCTTCACCACAATTAAGAATTAATTCTTCATAAAAATCTTCTTCAGCATCTCCTGTAATACTAACAGTATTATTGTTATATACTAGCACGCGTGTATCTACTTCAGGGAAATAATAATGATGCGCAACCCATGACTCTTGTGGCGGTTGACGATATTCTTCTAAGTTAGAATACTTAGAAAAGTGTAAATCCATTTTCTTCGTTAGTGTTAAATTGAGCATAAAATCTCCTTTTTTTGTTTATTATATATTATAACACAATATGTAATAAATACAAAAGAAGTCAAGAAAAATTGTATAATTTGAATATATGAGTTATAACTATAAAAAGGAGATTTATGCAAAATTTTATTGTATTTTCGTTATTTTTCATATTAGCGGGAATTACATCTTATAGTGCGATGCAATTATCTAATGCTAGTGAAAAATTTGAGCAATATTCTAAATTACCACCGATATTAATTGGGGCCATATTAGCTGTCGCAACTTCACTTCCTGAATTTGCTACAAGTTTAACAAGTAACTTAATATTACACCAACCAACAACAACAGCGGCTAACCCCATTGGTAGTAACATGTTTAATATTGTTATCTTAGCTTTAATGAATATTATTTTTTATAAAAAAACTGTTAACTATTACCTAAAAAACAATAATAATGTTTTTAACACAATTGTTATTATCATGTATTTATTAACTTTTACAGTAGCATTAACACCTACTACTTCTCCAGCATATCAATATATGTATATTGGTAATGTCAATATTATTACTATTATCTTTATCTTATTATATTGTTTAGGATTAAAATTATCTAAAGATATGGATCAAGAAGAACAAACACATGAAAACAACCCCCAAGAATTAAGAAAAGCGATTATTCGCTTTGCTATCTACTCTGTAGTTGTTATTGTAAGTAGTTATTTCTTATCATTAGTAGCTGATAAAATTATTGCCATTACAGGTCTTGCTTCAGGATTCGTCGGAGCTGTATTCTTAGGTATAGCAACATCACTTCCAGAATTAATCAGTGCATTCTTGTTATGTAAACATGGAAGTTATAATATTGCCGCTAGTAATGTAATTGGTTCTAACTTATTTAACTTTATTATAGTTACCATTAATGATGTTGTTAGTAAACAACCATTATGGAGTCAAGTCGATAGTAGTGTCTATCCATTATACTTCTATGGATTTGTCTTATCTTGTATTGTCTTCTTTATGATTTCATTTAAAACAAAAAATAATGTACTAAACTTATTATTACCAATTCTATTAATCGGAATTTATATCTATTACTTAATTAGTAATACATAAATAAAAGGTAGTTTTTAAACTACCTTTTATTATTTAGCTACACTAGCAGGTTCAATATCTTCTGTTTCAAAATAATCTAATAGAACACTAGTTGGAATCGCCATCCCAATATTTTCAGCTCCTTGAGCTACAATTTTTTGCGATACAATTCCAATTAATTGGTTTTTATCATTAAATAATCCACCACCAGAGTTTCCTGGGCTAACTGCAGCATCAAATTGAATAAAATTAAAACTACTATATTTAGATTCTACTTCAGGAGATGATACAACTCCTTTTGTAAATGAGTATCCAATTCCCATTGGATAACCAATAGCAAATACATCTGCTCCAATTGATGGTAATTTAGCACTTAATTGGACCGACTTAGCTTCTCTAGGAACCTCATCTAACTCAATAATCGCTAAATCTAAGTCTTCATCAGAACATACGATTCTACCTTCAATCTCCGTATCTTTGTCAAAAGGGAACACTACATCTACAGTTTTACCAGTCACACCAGCAACTACGTGATGGTTAGTTACTACCTGTTTATCATTAATCATAACACCACTACCTGTAGCTTTTCCACTTCCAAAAATAGTTTCAACTTCTGCGCTAATCATTACAACTGACTTTTGATTAACCTCTGAGATATAAGTACTATCAATTTGTTTATTATTTAAATTATGAATTAATCCCACACTAGAAAAAATTCCAATTACTAATAAAAAGATTAACATAATTACATAAATCGTACGAGATTGTTTAATTGCATAAATTTCACCATTATCTTTTTTACTTATTACTTTCATTTAGCTCCTTAATATACATTTATTATATCAAAAATAATATCAGTTGTAAGACATTGTGGTATAATATTTAAAATGTCACGGGTACTACGTAAATGTGGTTGAGAAATACCGTTTACTTGATCTAGTTAATACTAGCGTAAGGAGACTATATACTAACCGTGACCAGGAGATATATGAAAAAAATTACATTATTAATTGGTGGTTTAGTCCTATTTCAACTAATTGATATGGTAATTATCTATTTATATCCTGGTTGGCAATTTATATTACCTACCCCTTTTATGGTTATAAATAGTATAATTACCAATTTTAATTCAATTATTACTAATCTATTCCCAACATTATTTATAACTATAATTTCAATAATTATTAGTATTATAATAGCTTATTTAATTAGCTTTATCATCAAACAATATCGTGCTTATTATTTAATTAATATTTGTGGAATATTACAAATCATTCCACCAATTTTATTAATACCGATTATCATTAATATCTTTGGCTTTTCTTTATTTAATACCCTATTAATTAATGTTATATTAAATAGTTTTCCTTTAATAAAATTAATCAGTGCTAGCTTTTTAGAAGATAATTTATGCCAAGAACAATTGTTTACAACACTTAATGCTTCGTTAATCAATAAATACCGCTACTTATATTTACCACGAAGCATTAAGAGTTTATATCAAGGATTATCAATCACCATTACCTACTCACTCGCCAATACATTGATGAGTGAGTATCTAATTGGGCAATCTGGCTTGGGGCTATTATTTAAACATAGTATTAGTAACTTTAATATTAGCCTCGCTTTTGGAATAATAGTAATTGTTATTATCATTACCCTAATATTATTGTCAATGATCAAAACAATATATATGTGGAGCAAATATGCAAAAATTTAAAACTTTATTACTCTTATCTCTGTTACTAATTAGTGGTTGTATTGCTAAAAACCTTAATCAAATAACAATCGCTCTTGATTATTCGCCTAATATAAATTACATCGGTATTTATATGGCGATTCATCAAGGTTATTATCAACAAGATAATATCGATATTAATTTAATTAATGCTTCTAGCATCTCAACAGAACAATTAGTTATCACTAATCAAGCTAACTTAGGATTTAGCTATAGTGAAAACTTATTGTTTAGTGACACAAAATTACCACTAACTAGTATCTATAGTTTATATTCCCAAAACTTAAGTGGTTTTATCTCAAGAACCGACAAAAACATAACTTCGATTAAAGATTTTGCCAATAAAACTTATTGTGGTTGGGGAAGTGAAGCTGAGAAGAAAATTATTACCGCTTTAGCTAAAGAAAATGGTGTTGTTCCAAACAGTATTAACATTGTCAATACTGACCATAATTTCATTAATGACAATGGTAGTTGTGATATATTTTGGAGCTATGAATATTGGTCAAACAAACAAGCTAAATTCAATGGCATAGATTATAATTATATCCCCTTATCATCATTAAATCTAAACTATTATACACCCATTATCATAAGTAAAGAAAACGATACTAATCCTTTATATTCTCTATTTATTAAAGATACAATAAAAGGATTTGAGGATGCGATTAATGATCCTCAATTGGTAATTAATGTTATGCATCAATATGATCAACAAATTCCTGATCAAGTAATCATTGATAGCTTAGAAGCAATTAAAAATTATATTAATCCAACTGGTTATCAAGATCCAATTATCTGGGAACAATTATATAATTGGGCAATAACTTATAATCTTAAGCCGCAATCATTAGAAGGAGTATTTACTAATGAATACATTACAAATTAATAATTTAACAAAATTTATTGATAACGAGTTGGTTATTGATAACTTTAGCTTCGATTTTGGCACAGGAATCTATGCCATTTTTGGCCAAAATCATAGTGGAAAATCAACTTTACTTAATACAATTGTAGATAGTATTAAAGACACTAATCCCAATATTAATTTAAATAATCTAAGTTGTAGTTATTTAAATCAATCAGGTAACCTTCTAGGATGGATGACTATCAAAGAAAACTTTGAAATGGTGCTTAAGTTAACCAATCAATCTTTAGAAATAAATAGTTACTTATCAAACTATCAATTAGATCAATATCTTGATTATTTACCTAATGAATTAAGTGGGGGAACTTATCAGAAACTAAATATTTTGTTAACCCACTTAATTGATAGTGATATTATTTTATTAGATGAATCATTTAATGGTTTAGATATCATCAGTAAACAAGATATCTACCAATTACTTAAATCATTATTAAATGACAGTAATAAAATTATTATTTTTACATCACATAATTTAGATGATATTACTCTATTAAGTGATACTGTGATATGTGTTAAACAACCTTTACACGTTACTGATGTATATCATAAACCTTTTAATCAAGAACAATTAATAAAGAGCATTAAATAGTATTTAATGCTCTTTATTTTACTCCTAGATATTGTTCTAGTGTTGTGTTATTATTCATGATTTGATTAGCTACTTCTTCTCCAACATAACGTAGATGCCATGGTTCATAAATATATCCAGTAATATCTTCTTTTCCTTCTGGATACCTTAGGATAAATCCATATTTAGCACAATTATCTTTAATCCATTGACTAGTAATTGGATCTTCAACTAATTGGCCATTAAAATCTTTTAAATCAAATGTTAAACCGGTTTGGTGTTCACTAAAACCAGGTTTAGCTGAAAAAGTATTCGCTTCTTCTTCACCATGTTGATTAACGTAATTATTATATAGTTTGGTTTGATATTGATATGAACGATATCCACTATAACTATTACTAATATTAATACCTTGTGCTTGAGCATCACGTTGTAATTGTTGTAACTTAGCTAAAGCGATTGGATCATCACCATTACCAAAAGTTGGTGGTAGTCCATAATCCTTATTAACTAATAATATCCCATTAATATAAGTAGGCTGAATTTGATTAGGGTCCATATCTTTAGTTGGTGTCGGAATCGGATTAGTGATAGGTTGTTCTTGATTTACCTCTTCACTTACTATTTGTTGATTATTAGTAGTTTTAGGAAAAATTAATCGATATGTAGTAAATAAACAACCACTACCAACTATAAATAAAATAATTAATTTTATTAACTTATCTTCACTATGTTTCATATCTTTATTATAACATAATCTTAATATGCTATAATAAAGTTATATGGGGGTGTCACGGTTTCGACAGGGACGCTGTTAGCTATTAACTGCATATCGATTGAGTACGTAATACTCACAATTCCAAAATAACTGGAAACTTTAATAAAAATTTAGCTGCTGCATAAGATAAGTCGGTAGCCATCATATTTTGGTCGTTCTAGCTTAAATATTGATGTTGGTTTGTAGAACTCGATAACTAATTGTATCGCTTAGTTATTTAAACTTTAGATACTCGAATAATAGTTTGATTGTTAGTTATTTGTCTATTATTCTAAATTAATTAACTAACTATATATGTAGACGTTGATAATTAGGTGTTTTTGGACATGGGTTCAATTCCCATCACCTCCACCAAATAAATATAAATAAAAGCTGCAATTACTTGCAGCTTTTTTCTATCATATTTTTAATTAATAATAAATTATGGTCATCATTATTGATTTCCAATTCACCTTTAATTAATGGTTTGATTTGATTTAGATAATCTTGACCATAAATATATAGTTTTTCATTATTATAATTGTAGTATGATTGATTAATAATATATCCAAAACAATTAAATCCTAATTGATTAGCTAGTTGATGACTACGTAAAGATACTTTTTGATCTAATATTTTTGGCGTTGTTACTAAATAACAACTAACATTACTATAATATTGATTGATATTTAAAACAATGTCACCTGTTGTTGGTGGAGTATCAAGTATGACTAAATCATATTTACGATAGTCAATATGATTAATCATTAAGTCCATTAATTGACTTAACTTAGGTCCACGCCAAATAATCGCTTCATTTTGTAAGTCTTTAATAAAGTATTGAGCAGAGATTATATCTAAATTATCATCATATTTAATTGGCATTAATTGATCATCAATCATTTTTATCTCTTCAAAACAATTAAAGATTTCTGGAATTGAGTAACCATAAATGTCTAAGTCAAGCAATAATACTTTTTTATCTTCACTATAAGCTTTAGCTAAGAGTGAAGTTACATAACTTTTACCTACTCCACCTTTTCCTGACATTACTGCCAAGACATCAACGTCATGACGTTTATGATCTACTTTAATATTTACATCTAAATTATGTGCTTTTAAAGTTGTTTGTAAATGGCGCATTGTTGTGATATCAATACTTTTATCAACGATTATTTCTATCGGTGTTTCTTTATCATAAATGGCAATAATATAATCTTGATATGTTTCTAAAAATGGATATTTATTAAACATTATACAACCTTAAATGGATTAATGTCCGTTTGCGCATAGATGACCTGACAATCAAGAATTGTGCTCAAAATATCTTTCATCTTATATTTAAAAATTACTTCAGCATAGTGATTAATATCAATCACAACTATTCCTAATTCTTTTGCAAGTTGGGCATCATGATATTTAATATCACCTGTAATTAAACAATCACAACCAGCTTGGTGGGCTTTAGTAATAAATTCTGCTCCACTTCCACCAATTACAGCAACTTTCTTAATTATTTTATTTTCATCACCAATTAAGTTAGTAGGTGTGTTAAATGTTCTTTTTAGTTTTTTAGCAAAATTAATGGCTTTAGATGGTCTAATTGAACCGACTCTTCCTAGTCCTAAATAAATAGAAGGCGCTTTAATTGGTGTAATTACATAATCAGTAAAACCATTTTCTTCTAATATAGATTTAACATTATTTAAATCGGCAGATAAAATACAACAATCTACTCGAATTTTCATATTATTATCATTAATAATTTTCATGGTATTAAAAGCATTATCAAATAAATCAAGACTTGCACTTGTTAATGCTCCAGGATTAATTGCACATCCTTGTAATAGATATTTAACTCGATCAACAATATCTAAGTTAACATCAACACTTACTTTAAGTAGAGGGACATCAATATCATTATTCAATTCATAAACATTATTTAACCCAATTGCATCAGCAAGCCAGTCATTCATTCCATTCACACAAACATCAACATTAGTATGCATCGCATAGACAGCGATGTTATTTTGAATTAATTTATAAATTTTGTCATTAGCACTATTTAATGCTAAATTTTTTAATGGTTTAAAAATTAATGGATGATGTGTAATGATTAGATCAACTTTCTTCTTAATTGCTTCATCTACTATTTCATCAGTAACTTCTAATGTTGTCATTACTTTTTTAATATTATCATTAGGATTACCAATTTGTAATCCTACGTTATCCCAATTTTCTGCTACACTTTCTGGATATAATTTATTGATTTGTTCAATAATGTAAGTTAATGTCATTATTCCTCCTGACTTAAGTATTGATATTCTACTAATAATTCATCACTTAAAGGGTGTTTTTTGTTTATCTCTTGTAGTTGTAATAAACGCTTATTTCTCATCATCTTAATATTATCATCATTACCTCTTCCAACATATATTTCTTTATCAGTATATGTATTAGGATTAGGGGTAATGACTAAATAAGCATAATCCTTATCTCGTTCACTTACTACACTTTCATAACTAATTTCTAAGTTTTTAGCTTGTAAATATTGTCTTAAACTAATTACATGATTATTTGGTTGTAAGATCAATTGGGTAAATGGTTGGGATAAATTATCAATAATGTTGATAATTTCTTTTCCCCCCATTCCAGCAATGACAATATCTACTCCTTCATTAGTAACTTGATAATCAAGTCCATTAGTTAAGACAAATTTGGTCTTATCTAATAGTTGAGCTTGCTTAACTGTGCGATAACCACTAAGTAGTGGTTCAACATTAATATCGCACACATATGCTAAATCAACTATATTATTAGCTAAGGCTAATTTAGGTAAGTAAGCATGGTCACTACCGATATCAATTACGGTTCTACTTTTAAGTAAACCAATTAATGTCTCTAGTCTTTTCATGTTATTTTAAAAATAAATCTAATTCTTTTTGTTGGACAACACTCTTTAACTTACGTTTACCACGATTTTCAATTTGACGAATACGTTCACGAGTAACATTAAAGACTAATCCCACTTGTTCTAGTGTTAAAGGCTTGACAATTCCTTCTGTCATATCATACACATCTTCTAAGCGTTCAATACGTTCTTCTGTATTTAAAATAACTTGGTCTAAGTGTTGTAAGTTTTGACTTTTAATTTCTTCTAAGTGTTGTTTTGCTTTCTCAACAGCTTGTTTAATTTCTTCGTTTTGCTCTTCTTGGTTTTCATAAGATTCTAAGTTAGTAACAATTTGATCATAGTGAGCATTATTATTTTTAAGACGTTTTAAAATTATATCTTTTTGTGCTTGAGTTAAAGTGTTAGTTAATTGGACAATAGTTTCTACATCTTTTGAATTAATACGATTTTCTTTTAACCCATCACGTACATAAATAGCCATTCTAATTAATAATTGGAATGATTCAAAGTTAAAGTCATATAATCCATAACGATATAATAAAACATCTCCTTCTTGAGGTGGTAATTCATAAATTAAACCAATTAATATTTGGTGTAATTCTTTATCTTCAGCTTCATGCGCTTGATCAACATTTTTATTATCTTCAATAAATGCTTCTAATGCTGAATTATCTTCACCAACTGGCATTTCAAGTGGAATTGGATCACGAGAAATATCAAAAATATGTTCTACTTGCTCAGCAGTCATTTGGGGACTTACAGCTTGTCCAATTTCTTCTAAAGTTGGTTCTTGTCCATTTTGTTGTAATAATTCACGTTGAGCTTTAGCCACTTTATTAATTGTTTCTACCATGTGCACAGGGACACGAATTACTTTTGATTTATCAGCTAATCCACGCGTAATCCCTTGACGAATCCACCAAGTGGCATAAGTTGAAAACTTAAATCCAGCATCAACATCAAATTTTTGAATCGCCTTTTCTAAACCAAGCATTCCTTCCATCACTAAGTCAATTAAATCCATCCCACGATTTAAATGTTTTTTAGCAATACTTACAACTAAACGTTTATTAGAAAGAATCAATAATTCACGAGCATCTTCGTATGCTTCTTGTTCTTTAATCGTAAGTTTTTTACCACTTTCCATTTTTCGTCGATATTTATCAATTGTTCTTGTCACTTCATGTTCTTTTTCGATTGACAATAATGGATAATCATTAATTGTTGATAAGAAATTTTTAATTTCATCATAATTTTGATTTTTGCTTCCACCTTTAAGAATCGATTCAATATTATAATCAATCTCTTCTTCTCCAGCTGCTAATTCAACATTTCTCAATTCCATTAAACTAGAAATTAATTTATCGTTTGTATAATTGATTGCAATATTTTTTAATTCTAATTGTTTTTCAATTTTAATAAACATTTCTTTTGGATAGTTTTGATCAAAAGCTTTTGATAATTGTAAAGATATTGTAGTATCGTCAATTAAGTTATTTGATTGACGAGCTAACTTAATTAAGTCTTTAATTACGCCATCTAACTTTTTAATCTCACTTTTCTTAAAGGTTTTTACTTTTGCTTCTTTTTTAGCAGTTGTTTTTTTAGTTGTAGTTTTCTTTTTACTAATTAATTTTTCTACTTTAGTTTGTTTTTCAACGATTTCTTCATCATGAGATTCTAATAAATTAATTAACTCTTTTTTACGAGCCATTGAACGGAATTCAATTTTTCTTTTCTTTAATAATTTTTGTAATTCTTCAATACGCAATTTTTTATAATCCATTATTAACTCCTTGATTCATCCACACAAAAGTTTTTTCTTCTTCTTTTGGTTTATTAACAATTGCTTCTATTTTTGTTTCGTCAAATTGCACACGATATATTGCTTCTAATTCTTGATAGTAATCTTTATCACTATAATCAGAGATATAAGAAATACTTAACTCATCTACATTAGGGTGTTGCGCATAAATTAGTCCTAATTGTTTATATATTTCTAAGTATGTTGGATCGGTAATTAAATTATTATTTAATCTAAATTGTTCATCGACCCATAAATAACCTTTTCGTTGTAAACATACTTTTAATAAGATTGTTTCGTCACTAACAGGTGATAGTTTACTTACAACGGGTTGTTTTACTTCATTAATTACTGGTTTTTCATACTCACTTTCTTGAGGTTGATATACAGGTTTTGTTACTTGAACAATATCATCTAAAAAACCAATAATTTTTTCTTCACTTAACTTACACATTTCACTTAATCGTGAAACATAAAAGTAAAACTCATCTGTATTGGGGGTAATATAACGAAGTATCTCGACTATTCCTTCTTTAACTGAATCATAATTGTTTTCATCAATAGTTAAATGATTCATTTTAAATTGATGAATAGATATTGCATTATCGATTAAATCAGCTAATTGTTTTCCGCTTCTAGCATATTCATCAACATCTTTATAACCATCAAAAACAATAACCTTAAGTTCAAATCCATTAGCTAATAAATCATTAGCAATACTTAAAGTAGTTTCAACTCCAGCTTTATCTTGATCTAATGATAAAATAATTTGTTTAACATTATATTTTTTTAATAATTTAATATGCTTATAGGTAAAACCTGTACCCATGATCCCAGCAACATTAAAGATCCCCTGCTTTTCAAAACTAAAAGCATCAAAGAAACCTTCCACTACAATGATTTGCCCATTTTTTAAATTATCTTTTGCTAAATCAAAATTATATAAGATCGATCCTTTATCAAAGACAGGTGTATCAGGACTATTTAAATACTTAGGGTCTTGTTTGTCCGAAATAGCTCTTCCTGAAAAACCAACACATCGACCATATTCATCATTAATCGGAATAATAATTCGTTGACTAAAACTATCATATTTAGCTTCCGGACGTTTTAGATGGGAATCTAATACGTCTTGATTGCTAAATTCTTTTTGCTCAACAAACTTTTGTAAATAGTCCACAACATTTAACTCACGACTACTAAAACCTAATTGATGACGTTCGATCATTGTTTGATCAATTTGGCGATCAAGCAAATATTGACGCGCTTCATCTCCTTGTTTAGTTAAAGTTAATGTTTGATGATAAAACTTTGTTGCTTGTTCATTTACCTTGATAATCGGATTTTTCGGCTTATTAACTTGATTATCCATTTTGATCCCGATTTGATTTGCAAGCATTTTTAACGCTTCATTAAATGAGATTTTATTATACTTTTGACGATAACTGATAACATTTCCACCGTTTTTACAAACGAAACAATGACAAATCTTTTTCTCAGGACTTACCGAAAAAGATGGATTAGTATCATCGTGGAAAGGACATAGCCCTACAAAGTTATTACCTTTTTTGGTAAGGGCTATGTCTTTACTAACTTCTTCAACGATATCAACATTGTCAATGATTTTTTGAATAATGTTATCTCTATCCATTAGCTTAAAAACTCCTTGATTGATTCTTGATCTTCTTTAGTAACACTAATTGTTGGCGTATCATCATAAACAGGCTCAACATATTGTTTAGAATTGCTAGCAAGATACTCATTACGTTGTTGTTTAAAGCTTTTTGCCGCTTCAATACTATTGATTTTTTGTTTATTATAAGTATTAATTATTTTATCAAAGTATTGATTTGCAAAGTTTTGATAATTACTTGTTTCAATACTTTCAATAAAACAAAACTTGAATACATTAATACTTATATCACTCTTATATAACCAGTGATTAATTACATCGATATCACTTCTACTTAAAATAACTTGATAGTGATTAACAACATCTCCTGCTAAAATAGATTGATAAAATACATCATCTAACTCTTGATTAAAATTAGCACCAATAGCAGGGAGGTTTGAACGAAGTTTATAAATTAAATTCGTTAAATTAAAAATTGGTTTATCACTATTTAAGCATTCTTTAATATTACTTAAATTTATTCCCCAGAAATCTTTAATTCGTTGTTCAATATTACTATTATTTTCTAAATTATTTGCTATAGAAAATCCATATGGTGTTTTGGTCACTTGAAAGTAATCTTTTAATTTTTGATAGATTGCGTTTATCTCTTCTTTAGTATATCCGTAGTCAAGTAAGCTATCGATATCAATTGCTTGATCACTTCCATGAGTTAGAATCATTGCTATTAAGCCAACGACATCTTTATCATCAATACTACTAAGATCACTAAAATTAATATTTTGTAACTTAAATAGTTTCATTATTGCTCCAATCAATAATACTAAGTAAGATCGACTTACAAGACACAGTTAAATTTAATTGATTAATCTGCGCAATGATATAACTACTTAATGCTGATAAGTGTTGTTCTAATTCTTCTTTAGTATATAATGTGGCAAAAGTTTGTTTATGATTTTCTAAATCACTACCAACAGGTTTTCCGATTGTTTCAAAATTACTATAACAATCTAAATAATCATCATACATCTGATAATAGATCCCTAAATAATAACCTAAATCAATTAGTTGTTGTTGATTATTTTTATTATTAATGGCATTTGCCATTAATAAACTAGCAACTAATAACGAACCTGTTTTTTGCGCTTCTAAACTAACTAGTTGACTCACACTTTGGCTTTGATTAGTCATATCTAACATTTGTCCATTAATCATACCATGATTAACGCCACTACAGATTGATAGAATCTTAATTAATTTGACTTTAACACTATCAGCTACTGTACTACTTGCTATTAATTCAAAACTAAGGGTCAATAAACTATCACCAGTAAGTAAAGCAATATCATCGCCAAACTTTTTATGAACAGTTAATTGTCCTCGGCGATAGTCATCATCATCCATACAAGGCAAATCATCATGAACTAATGAGTAAGTATGAATACATTCAATACTCATCGCAATATCAAAATACTGAGGATTATTATCTAAGTAAGATAAGAATATTAAAGGTCTAAACAATTTACCATTATTAATTAAACTATAATAAATGCTCTTTTTTAATTGCTGATCACAATCAAGAGCATTTATTTTATTTTCCATATAATTATATAAATCTTGTTTGATATTATTCAACTTCAAATCCTGTTTCATTATATGTTTCTAACACTTCTTCTAATAATTCCCAAGTCTCAGTATCTCCTTCTGGAATTTCAAAAATATTACCAACACTTCCATCTTCTAATTCTTCATAACGATAAACAAAGATATCAACATCTGCTTCTTCATCATCATTTTGTTCAGGAATTGTTACAAACACATAATTATTTCCATCATTTTCTAAAGTAAATAAAACTTCTGCTAGTTGTTCATTACCATCTTCATCAACTAACACTAAATTAGCATCTAAATCTACTACTTTTTCCACATCTTCTCCTATTGGTGATAATCTAGATAATCTTGCAAGATAATGCTTGCTGCCTTTTTATCAGATTGTTTTCTAATTGTCTTTACATCGACTTTTAATTCTTTTAATATTGTTTCTGCTTTAACACTACTTTTGCGTTCATCAACATAGATTACTTCTAAATTAAAGGTTGTTGTTAATAAATTACCAAATTCACGAACAATCTCTGCTTGAAAGCCTTCTGTATCATTCATATTTAAAGGTAGTCCTAACACAATCTTACTAATCTTATAATAATCAATGATTTCTTTAAGGTTAGCAAGTACTTCTTCATTATTGATGTTTTGTAAAACACACACTTCACTAGCAATGATTCCTAACGGATCACTAACAGCAATCCCGATCCGTGCTCCACCATAATCAATCCCTAAGATTCTATTCATTGTTTTTTAAAAAATCCTCTAATAAAACTTCTATAATTGCATCACGATCAACACTCTTAATTAAATTACGAGCATTATTGTATCGTGGAATGTATGAAGGGTCACCACTTAATAAATATCCGACTATTTGATTTTGATAGTTATACCCTTTTTCTTCTAGACTATTTTTAACATAAAATAGTATGTCTTTGATCTCTAATTGTTTATTATGTTGGGTAAACATAATTGTATTATCATCCATGTTACTCCTTTTATATATTATACTATTATTATCTTAGTTTTGTGGTAATTGTTCTTTTTTCCACACTGCATAATCACATTTTGGATAGTTATTACATCCATAAAAAATCTTACCGCGTTTGGTGTGTTTTTCCACCACATCCCCACCACAATTAGGACATGTAGCTACTTGTTTAACCTCACTTGGTTTAATGTATTTACAACTTGGATAATTACTACAAGCGATAAACGCTCCAAAACGCCCAAAACGTTCAACTAATGGTGAACCACATTCTGGACAGTCTTCACCAACTTCCTTAGCTTCTCGTTTTTCCATTTCTTGATCTGCTTTATTATAATGTTTCATAAAGTCTTGATAAAACTCATTTAAGACACTTAACTCTTCACTTTCATGTTGGGCAATTAAATCTAATTGGGTTTCTAGTTGAGATGTATAATCAACATTAATAATATCACTAAAGAACAATTCTAGTTGATCATTAACTAAAATACCATTATCTGTCGGGACGAATTTTTTATCAACTAAATCAACATAACCTCGTGTTTTTAAGATATCAATAATACTTGCATAAGTACTAGGACGTCCTACTCCGTTGGCCTCTAATTCTTTGATTAAACGCGCTTCACTATAACGCGGTTGGGGTTGCGTTTCATGTTCACTAACAATATACTCTTTAACTTTAACTTCGTCTTGTTCTTGCCAATTAGGATCTGGTTTTAAATCAAGTGTTTGTAATTTTTTAAATCCTAAAAATGGATAACTAGAACAACTATATTTAAAATCAACTTTATTAGCACTACAAGTATATGTTTTTGTCTCACAACTAGCAGGCGCCATAATACACATTAAACTACGTTTGTAAATTAACTCATATACTTTCAACTCTTGGGGAGTTAAAAATGGTTTCATTTTTTCTGGGGTATTATTTATATTAGTTGGTCTTATTGCTTCGTGGGCATCTTGGGCACCCTTATTCTTTTTAACAATATATTTACCAACATATTCTTTTCCATATACCTCTTGTATATATGCTTTAGTTGTATTAATAAAATCTTGACTTAAACGATTGGAATCAGTACGCATATAAGTTATTAAACCTTGGGCTTGACCATTAACTTCAATCCCTTCATATAATTTTTGAGCAATTTGCATACTACGTTTAGAACTAATTTTTAATTGATTAATACAATCTTGTTGGAAAGTTGATGTTATGTAAGGGACTTTCGGTTGCTCTTTTTTAGTCTTAATACTAATATCACTTACAACCAATGGACTACCTTCGACTTTTTTAAGTAATTTATCCACTTCTTCTTTACTTAATTGTTTATCATTTTTAATATAATCTAATTCCAAATCTTTTGTTTTAGCAACTAGTTTATAATACTTAGTTGGAATAAATTTTGCTATTTCTCGCTCACGTTCCACAATCATTTTTAACGCAACAGATTGCACACGCCCAGCAGATTTAGCTTTAATTTTTTTCTTAAGTAATCCTGATAACTTAAATCCCATAATTCGGTCAATCATACGTCGTGTTTCTTGTGAATGCACTAAATCCATATTTAAGGGGCGAGGATTAGCTAAACCACTTAATATTCCGTTTTTAGTAATTTCACTAAAGACAATTCGATTAGCATCACTAATATCTAACCCTAATTGATTAGCTAAGTGAAAACCAATTGCTTCTCCTTCTCGATCCAAATCGGTTGCGATATAAATTTCATCAGCTTCTTTTTTGGCTTTAAGTAATTGATTAATTACTTTCTTCTTCCCACTAATAACTTTGTAGGTCGGTGCAAAATCATTATCAACATCAATTCCAAGTCCACCAGGACCTGATGTTGCTAAATCCATAATATGACCAACACTACTTAATACTTGATATCCACTTCCTAGATATCCTTCAATCGTTTTAGCTTTAGCAGGTGACTCCACAATTACTAATTTCATCTTCCTCCTATTGTTTAATTCTAAATTGATCGACTTTTACTCCTGGTGCATTAATTCGCATTGTAGATTTATCATCCATCTGATAAGTAAATGTATCTCCACTTAATGTTAAATCACTATTGTTAACCTTATCAGCCACAAGTTGATAATTCATAGGTGCCATATCGGCAAAATGAACATCTTTATATTTTCCATTAATATTTAAAGTTTGGGCATATGCTTGTTTAACATTTAACACACCAGCTTTTTGATTAGTAACATCAATCGTTTCACTAGTAACAGAATTTAAGCCTAATTGAACACATTCACCACTAAATGTTAATGCTTTAGCATTAAGTTGATTTAAATCAATCATTCCCACTTTTTGTTCAACACTAAACTGATCAAATTTACCTTCAATTTTTGTTTTAGAACTATCAGCTTGATATGTAAAGTTGGTAGCATTAACATTAGTGTTTAAACTTCCTTCTTCTAGTACTATATTTATACCCGAAAAATCAAAATTTTTTGGGATGTAAATATTAATTTTCCCATAACTTGAGATATCATCTAGTGAAGAAACACGATTAAAATACTGTGAAATTTCTAAAGTATTATTTTCACTATTAGCTATATAATTATATGTAAACATCTTTTTTTGCAAAGGAGTTAGGCTTGATACTATTGAGATATCTTCAATATTAGCATAAGTAATACTTACGTTGGCTTTGGCTAAATGAATATTTAAATTTTCAATATTATCAGTCTTAAATCCACGTTCTTCAGCTACAATACTTCCTGGCATAAATTCTTGACTATCAGCAATCAAGCCAATCCCTTTTAACAAAAAGACAAATAAGATCCCTAATAAACCATATTTAACGTACTTCATATATTTTCTCCATTGTTTTGATTGGGGCAAAATTATTACGATGTACCCCTGGAACATATCCGTATATTTCTAAAGCTTGTAAGTGGCGTTTTGTTCCATAACCCACATGTTGTTCAAATCCAAATTCAGGATAGATTGTTGCTAAATTACACATATAACGATCACGCACACACTTCGCAACAATACTAGCACCACTTACCGCTTTAAACCATGTATCACCTTTCTTCGCACTTAACATCATGTAAGGTGCTACAACTTTTTCAAAATCAACGCAAGTAAATGGTTGATTAGCTTTAGTTGTGATTTTTTGCATAGCTTTTACTATTGCTTGCTTGATTCCTAAAGCTTCGATTTGCTCAACACTGATATATTCAATATAAATTGCTTTGGCTCGATTTAATAACATCTGCCCAATTGTTTCAATTTGATGATGTTTTATTTTCTTACTATCAATTAAGTTAGATGGATCAACATGATCACCTAAGACGATTCCACACACAACACTTGGTCCTGCTAACGGTCCACGTCCAACCTCATCTATACCGATCATGAAATTATTTATGTCAAATAACTTAAACATTTTGATCCAAAATAATTAAGCCAAACTTTTGTTTTCTAAAATAAGAAATAACATTAACACTTACCCGCGCATAATCACTCTCACCACGATTAATAGCCCCAATACTTTGCGCAATTAAATCATAAACTTCAAAAAGTTCTAAACTTTTTAGGGTATCGATATCAATGTCAAGATGATATGCGCTAATTAAGTTAGTTGGGTAGTTATTAACTAAATACTCCAATAAATAAGTAGCAACGTGTTCTAGTTCCACTACTTCATCTTTAATAAGACCACAAGCAACTAATTTATAACCACGCGTGATATCTTCAATTTTCGGAATTAAAATTCCTGGAGTATCTAATAGCTCACAAACATCTTCGACTTTAATCCATTGTTGTTGACGGGTAACTCCCGGTGTGTTTCCTACCATAGCTTTTTTCCGATTAACTAAAAAATTAATTACACTACTTTTACCAACATTCGGCATTCCCATAATCAGTACTCGCGGTAATTTAGTAATTCCTTTGGCTAAGGCTTTTTCTTGAATCGGTTTAGCTAAACTTTTAATTTTTGATAATAGTTTTTTACGATCAACACTATTAGTAGTACTAATGGCAATCGTTGCATATCCTTTTTGTTCATAATAATTAGTAAATGTTTTTAAATAATTATCATTAACTAAATCAGTTTTAGTAAAAATTAATAATTTAGTTTTGTGTTTTGTCAATTCATCTAGCATTTCATTATGGGAAGAAATTGGCACACGTGCATCAATAACTTCGATCACAATATCAATGATTTTAAGTTGACTAATTAACTCTTTTTTGGCCTTAAACATATGCCCTGGATACCAGTTAATTACTTGTGCCATTTTTACCTCCCTATAAATAATGCAAAAAAGAGTTCAACGAACTCTTCATTACCAATTTATTTTTTTTCTTTAATTCGTGCAGCTTTACCTGTTAAATTTCGTAAGTAATATAATTTAGCACGACGCACTTTACCACGACGAGTAACAGTAATATCTTTTACGTTTGGTGAATGTAACGGGAAGATACGTTCAACTCCAACCCCATTAGAAATTTTACGTACTGTAAAGCTTTCTTCAATTCCACCATTTCTCTTAGCAATAACAACACCTTCAAATTTTTGAATACGTTCTTTATCACCATCTTTAATTAAAACGTCAACCGAAACGTTATCACCAACATTAAAACTTGTAACGTTTGGTTTTAATTGACTTTGAGTAATCTCTTCAATTAATTTGTTTTGCATAAACTTTCTCCTAATTTAAAGTACGCTCTTTATAGACTCTTTCTATAAGCGGAACACACTAATTAATACTAATTTATTATACCATAAAATCGTAATTATTGCAAATTTGCCTATTTTTACTAATTATTAGATATCGCTAGTCTTTATATCATACTTTTTAAGACACCAATCACATACCATTTCGATTGTTTCATCTTCTTTTATCTCTTTTCGATCTTCAGGTGGTAATGTTGCTAATAAATCAAGACAACGATCATAACTACAATTACATTGATAATGCATTTCTTTAGTTTCTAAAACTTTAAAGTCTAGATCAAAAAAGATTTGTAAGATTTCATCAACATGTTTAGTAGCTAATAGGTGTGATAAGTTACTATTGGCTACTAAACGTTGTTCTAATTCGCAAATTACTTCTTCAGGACAATTAGGTAATATTTGCACCATTAAAATCCCGGCACCATTAACATTATATTCTTCATCAAAATTTACTCCACCACTAATCGCAGTCGATGTTTGTTGACTATAAGAAAAATAATAACTAAAATCAGATAATATATCTCCTTTAATAATTGAAGTTTCACTCATAAAAGGAGTTTTCATGTGATAATCTTTTGTGATTTCGACATTTCCTATTTGACCCACACCTTCTATAATATTAAAACTTCCATTAACTAATGGTAAATCGACATAACGATTACTTACCAATCCTTTAACTTCACCTTTAGTGTTGGCTTTAGCAATAATTTTCCCACAAAGACCATCACCATTAACAACACTACAAACTTCTGTATCTCCTTTTTCCATTAGTCCCATAATCCCAGTAATCCCAATCGTATTAGCTAGAGCAATTAAACTAATTGGATAAATTGCTGCTTGATCAATGATTGTTGAAGTAATTTCTTTAGTATCTGCTAAATAAAATCGCACTTGGTCACGAAAGGCAGTTCCGATAAATACATTATCCATAATTATCCTTTCATGCTATCTAAAGTATCTTGATTAACAATAAGACAAAAAGCAACTAATAAATCAATTAATGCTTCGACATCTTGGGTATTTATAATCGAAAGATGAGAATGAATATATCTAGTAGCGATCGAAATTGACATCCCTAATGCTCCATCATGGGCTAGATGCATTTTCCCGGCATCAGTCCCTCCACCTGGAGTAAAGTCTAATTGAAATTTTATATTATTAGCTTTTGCTACTTGTAAAATTCGTTCACGTAAACCAACATGTCCAAATGTTGTGCGATCCATCACCATAATTTGTGGTCCTTCACCTAGATTGGACATACTTTCTTTATTAGTCATTTTCGGAGTATCACCTGCAATTCCGGTATCTACCGCAATTGCAATATCAGGGTTTACTATATTACTACTGGTTTCAGCACCACGCAACCCAATCTCTTCTTGAGTATCAAATACTCCGATTACTTGGCAATTTAAACTTTGATCTTTAAGACGTTTAAGTACTTCTGTAACAACATAACACCCAATACGGTTATCAAATGCTTTTCCTAATAAATATTCGGGATTAGCCATTACTTGGAAATCACCAACAGGACAAATCATGTCTCCAGGTTTTATGCCTAGTTTTTCTACTTCTTCTTTACTGCATACACCTAAATCAATGAACATATCATCCATGTCTACTGGTTTTTTTCTTTCTTCTAAACTAAGCACATGTGGGGGTTTTGATCCAATCACCCCTTCATAAGTATCTCCATTACTAGTTGTAATACGAACTTTTTGCGCTAACATTACTTGATTCCACCATCCACCAACTGGGACAAAGAAAATAAAACCATTATCATCAATATAACGAACAATAAAACCAACTTCATCCATGTGCGCTGCTAACATAATTTTCGGACCACTAGTTCCAACTTGATAAATTAGAGAACCTAAATTATCAGTTGTTGGTTGATTTAAAGCACTTAATTCATCTTTAATTAGCTTAGCTACTTGTCCTTCATGACCACTAATCCCATTAACATTAACTAATTTAGCTAAAAATTCTTGATTATCTAACATCTTACTCCTTTAGTATATTATATAAAAAATAAAAGCCGTTAGGCTTTTATCTTTAAGCTAATTCACAATCAATTACACCATACCCATTATGACGTTTATAAACAACACATACTTTATCATTTACGTCTTGATAGATAAAGTAATCTAAACCTAAAGCTTCTAATTGTAAGATCGCTTCTTCTAAATCCATAGGTTTTAAATCTAAGTGTTTATAACGAATATCTAATTCAGGTAATTTTTCCTCTTCGACTAATTGTGAAAAAATTTCATGATTATCCATATGTTTTTTATCGTCAAGTTTAGCTTTTAATTTTCTCACTTGTTTTTTGATACGATTAGCTAATTGATTAATACAAGTATAGAAATCTTCATGACTCACTTCTTGACGAATAAATTGATCATTTTTAAAAAATAACATTGCTTCAATTTTAAAGATATTGTTTCTTTCTTTAATTTCTAAACGCATACTGTTAGGTTTTAATTTAAAATAACTTTCAACCTCAGTTACTAATTGATCAATATGCTCTTGCATACTTTGAGTTACATTAAACTCTTTACTTACTACTTCTACTTTCATAATCCTTCCTTTCACCTATATTATAACAAAGCTTGGGAAAAGAAAAGATAAACTCAATTATTTTTTAATTAGTTTTTTAAAAAACTTAGTAAAATAAGCATATTTTCCTGATAACAAATAGAATTTTTCGATAATAATTATTGAAAATAAGATTAAAATGATAAAGATTAAAAACTTAACTGGGGTTGGTACAAAAGAAATTAAAATTGAGCCAATTGCATAAAAGCCCATGATAATATAAATAGTCAATACTGCTTGTTTAGCACTATACCCCTTTTTCATCAAACGGTGATGAAAGTGAAGAGCATCAGCTTTAAATACACTATCACCATTGACTTTACGACGAATAAATGCTAGTGCTGTATCAAACAATGGTAAGAAAGCAATTAACCCTATTACTAATAACATTGTAAAAGTAACACTCTTATATTGACTTATAGATAAGGCAGATACATAAAAACCAATTAGCATACTTCCACCATCACCTAAAAAGATTTTAGCTGGATTAAAGTTAAAGATTAAGAATCCTATTAAAACACCAATTAGGATCATCGTTATACCTAAACTAGAAAAGTCATAACGAATACAACTTACCATCATGATAGTAAAGATTGAGATAATTCCACTACCAGTACATAGTCCATCTAATCCATCAATGAGATTAAATGCATTAATTAAAACTACAAACCACACTGCATTAAACATTACTCCCCAAAATGGAGAGAAGTTAATTATAATTGATCCAATTTGGATTGATTCAATCCCACCTAAAGCATATGAAATATAGATCGAAATTAAGATTTGCATAAATAATTTTACGATCGCTTTCATATCGATAATATCATCAATTGTTCCTAATATAACAATCATTAATGAAGCTAGGAACAATTGATGGGTTAAACGATTATCAACACTACTTGGATTTAAAAAAAATAGAATATTAGCACCTAAAAAGACACTAATCCCCCCCAATAATGCTGTTGGTTTAGTATGTTGTTTACGCCCCTTAGGTACATCAACGATATTTAATTTTAAGGCAATTACGCGAATAATTGGCACAATTATTAGCATAATTAAGATTCCTAATATTAGTAACGGTAATTCACTAATGATTTTATTTACCATTTTTGCTTCCTTTAATTGCTAAAACATTAGTATCGATACTAAATGTTTTTTGTTTTTTGGCAAAGAATATGTTTATTGCTTCTTCAATTAAACTATTTAATAATTCAGTATAGCTAACACCTTTAGGTTCCCATAAATAGAATGCTAAAGAACCTGGGATATTATTAACTTCATTTAAATAAACAGTATCATTAACTAACATAAAGTCTATACGAATAATTCCTTGCACGTTTAGTGCTAGGAATGCTTCTTTAGAAATACTTTCTAATTTTTGTTTAACACTGTCTGTAATATCAGCTTGAATTTGACGGGCTAAAGAAGCCATTCCACTACTTTTATCACCTTTAGCATTTTGTAAATATTTATCTTCATAACTTAGAATTTCATCATTTTTTCTTACTTCTTCAATGCAAGATAATTCAAAGTTATTGTAGTTTCCTTTTAATGAAATATTTAACTCTCTAAAGTCAGTTAAATATTCTTCAATAACTACTTTTTGATCATATGTAAAACTACTATCTAATTTGGCTTCTAACATACTTTCATCTTCAATGACTTCAATCCCAACACTACTTCCTAAACTAGCAGGTTTGACAATCACTGGATAACCCATCTCTTGTGTAATACGGTTATTAATAGCATCATAACTTTCATTGTCATATGCCCAAATATATTTAGTTTGACTAATGTTATGGGCCTTTAAAATATCTTTCATCACTGCTTTGTCTTGACCAATTGCCCCACTTAAAACATTAGGACCAACAACTGGCACATCAAACATATTAACAAATCCAGATAATGTTCCATCTTCTACATTAGTACCATGCACAATTAAAAATAAAATATCTATACTAGCGACAATATTTTTCTTAAACACATTACCTTTAGAACGTTTAACAATAACTTGATTGTCCCCTTTTTCAAGATAAACTTCATAAGCATCACTAGTTGCTTTGTTTAAATCTTTAAAAGTATCAATATTTAAAAATGATTCATCACTATAAAATTTATTATCTTTACTAATATAAATTGGTAATACATCATATTGATTACGATCAATATGTTCCATAGCTTGTAATGCACTAATAATACTTATTTCATGCTCAACACTTTTCCCTCCAAACAAAACACCTATTTTTTGACGCATAATTCCTCCTAATTAATTATTAAATTTATCCGGTAAATCATTAGCAACTAGTATGACTTTATCTTCATCAATACTAATCGCATTATGATAAGCTTCTAAGAAATTATCATATTTCTTAACTCGTTTCAAATCAAAATCCGTTTGTTTAATTCCATCAATAATATCTTGATAATTATAATCACCAACAATCATTACTTGATCAACATATTTAGTTAAATACATCCCTAAATCATGGTGAATTTTTTTACTAATGTTTCCTAAATCAATTAATCCTGGGGTAATTAAGATTCTTTTTTTATCTTGATATTGACCTAAGATATAAATTGACTCTTTAATTCCTACTTCATTAGCATTAAATGCATCATCAATCATAATTGTTTTATTGTTAACACGTTTTAATTCTAAACGATTCTTAACTGGTGCTAGACGCTTGATCACACTAATAATATCATCAATACTATATCCTAAATGATCTGCTAATAAGATAGCAGCCATGATATTTTCAACATTATGGCGCCCTAGCAATTTAGTGCTACAACTATATGTTTGTTTATGTAACTTAAACTTGAATTCCATACACTGTTCTTGATATTTGATATCAAATCCATAAATATCACAACTATCATCTTGTAATGAATATGTTAAAACTTTCACATCATTTTTGATTTGATAGTTTCTAATATATTCATTATCATAGTTAATAATTCCCAATCCATTGGTTGGTAAACCTTCGATTAATTCCATCTTCGTTTTTGTAACGTTTTCAATACTTTTAAACGTTTCTAAGTGTTGGTGACCAACACTTGTAACAATTCCATATTTTGGTTTAACTAAATTGACCAACTCTCTAATCTCACCTGGCTTGTATGCTCCCATTTCAGCCACAAAATATCGATAAAGATTACTTAACTCTTTATCAATTGTCATTGTAAGGCCCATTGGTGTGTTATAACTAGCTGGACTAATTAAAGTCGGTTGTTTTTTAGCTAAAATACTACCAACAATATTTTTTGTACTAGTTTTTCCAAAACTACCTGTAATTCCAATAATTTCTAAATTAGGAATTTTAGCTAATTTATTTTTTGCCAATTTTTTATAGTGGTTGCGAACCATCATTTCAATTGGCGCATTAATTGTATTAGCTAAAATTACTAAAATAAAAATTAAATAAACAACTAGCACAAATGTTATATATAAGTATAAATAGAAATTTAATGATAAAAAGTCAAATCCATAATTGTATAAAGCAAAAATTACACTACCAAAAATTAATATAACTAATAATGATAAGGTAATTAATAAACGTTTAACACGACTAGTAATTTTTAATTTAAGTTTTTGATCATAACGTTTAGCGTTAAGATTATAAAAACGTAAATTATAATAGCCAAAGAAAAACATAATAAATAAACTTAAAGCTACATAACTTGGTTTAAATAACAAAATAATTGGAGCAATTAATAAACATAATTCATTAATCCCATAACTATATTTGTAGTTTTCTTTCATGTATGTAAACATGCGTTTAGCACTATAAGCACCTTGTTGAAAAACTAACAATGCTTTGTTAGTTTTAAAATAAAGATATAACACATTTAGGACTAAAACCATAGATACAATTACCATGGCTAAGATTATTTCTATTATCATAATATCATTATTATTATACCATAAAATAAGTAATAAAAAATGAGTAGATTTTTCTACTCATCTCCTTTATTTTTAATGGTATCGCAGGTGGGACTTGAACCCACACGGTTAAAAACCATGAGATTTTGAGTCTCACGTGTCTGCCATTCCACCACTGCGACATTTTCATACTTATTATAGCATTATAGTATGAAAATATCAATTTATTGTTCTACTACTACCGCTGTACCAGTTAAATAAAACTCTGCAGCACCACCTGCGATAGCTGTCGTATTAACTTTAATTCCAACAATCCCATTAGCTCCCATTTGTTGAGCCATATTCATCATTTTTTGCATTGCTGTTTGGGTAGTTGACTCAATCAACTCTTCATAAGCGTTTAATGTCCCACCTACCATATTTTTAAATCCAGCACCCATATCTTTAAATCCATTACGTGCTTGGACAGATCCACCATAAACAAACCCAACATAACGCACTTTACTATTATCTATTCCTGGAATAGTTTCTGTTGTTGATAAAAACATCTTGCCTCCTAATATGGTTTTATTATAACACAATTTTATATTAGCTTAATAGTAAAATGTTATAATAAAGGTATGTTTAAAGACTTTATCGGACAAAGCTTTTTAGTCGATAAAAATACAGGTATTTTAACTAAAATGATTACAACTAAAAAGTATTATTCTTTTATTTTATATGCACCGGTCGGATGGGGGAAAACAACTTTAGCCCATCTTTTTCTTGATGAAATTGATGCTAAATATTTAAGTGTTAATGCTTGTAATACAAGCTTAAAAGAATTAAAAGATATTCTAAATAATGTTCGTCAATATCCTGATTATTGGTTAATTATTGATGAAATTCATCGTCTTGATAAACAACAGCAAAACTTGTTGTTGCCTTATCTAGACATGAATTTAAAAATCATTGGTACCACTAGTGAAAATCCTAATCGAACTTTAAATCAAGCTTTACGTAGTCGAATTGTCACATTTAAATTTAAACCGCTAACTAATGAAGAATACTTAGCTGGCATCAATCATTATTTTTCTAATACTTCTTATCAAGTTTGGGATGATCAATTAATTAAGATGTTAGGAAAAATTACAAATCATGACATTCGTAGTAGTTATAATATGATTAACATGATTTGTGATAATTATAGTCATGATGAAATTAATATTGAATTGTTAAACAACTTATTTGATCAACAATTCAATATCAACTATTCTGATAGTTATCATTATGATCTAATTAGTTGTTTACAAAAATCAATTAGAGCTAGTGATGTTAATGCCAGCATCTTTTATCTAGGATGTTTAATCAAAGCAGATGATCTAGATGCAATTATTCGTCGTCTAGGAATAATCGCTTATGAAGATGTTGGACTTGCAAATAGTAATTTATGTGCCAAAACAATTAATGCTCTAGATTATGCCCAATCAATTGGTCTACCTGAAGCGCGCATAATCTTGGCTAATATTGTTATTGAATTAGCTATTTCACCTAAATCACGTAGTGCTTATAGTGCCATTAATAATGTCCTAAGCACAATTGATGATAAAGATTTTAGTTTACCAGAACAACTAACTAATCAATTTAAATATGATATGGAAGCTAGTTATACTCATAACAATCTACCTAAAAACATACAACATTTAAAATTTTATCAACCAAACACTAATTCACGATACGAACAAGCATTAGCTGATCGTTATCAAGAATTAGTAAAAATGCACGAAGATGATTATGAATCATAATTTAGTAGAATTTAATCAAGAAATTAAAGATTATCTTGATCAACATCTATATGAAGATATAAGTTTTTGGGTAGATTATAGTCAATTAGACAACTTTAAACCGTTAGGATTTAAGGTTGTTAATAAATCTGGTAAAAGTTTTGAGATTAAGCGTAATGGTCTAAACCCTTATGCTTTTTCTGATAATAATAAACGTTATCAAACCTTGGAATATTATTATCAACATACATTTAATACCCGCATCGCTAAAGTAGCAATTAATGCTGGTTTTACTTGCCCTAATATTGATGGAGCAAAAAGCTTCAACGGTTGTAGTTTTTGCTCGATTAAAGGAAGTGGAGATTTTGCAGGAAACCCAATTGAAAGTCTAAAACAACAATGGGATAATGGTTATCAACGCGGAATTAAGAAATGGTCTAGAGCTAAATTTATTGCCTATTTCCAAGCATTTAGTAATACTTATGCACCACTTGAGGTATTAAAAGAAAAATATGATTTCTTTATTAATATGGAGGATTGTTTTGGTATAAGTATTGCAACTCGTGCTGATTGTTTAGAGGAAGAAACTGTTGCTTATTTGGCAGAGTTAAATAAGATTAAACCAATCTGGGTGGAAGTCGGTTTACAAACGATGCATGATCGCACTAGTGAAATAATTAATCGCGCACATACCTTAGAAGAATTTGAAGATGGAATAAACCTTTTAAAAAAATACAATATCAATACTATTATTCATATCATCAATGGACTTCCAGGAGAGACATATGATATGATGCTAGATACAGCTAAGTATGTTGCTAACCTTAATGTCCATGGCATCAAAATTCATTTACTTCATGTAACTAGTGATACTAGATTAGTTAATCAATTAAACAATGGTTTCTTAAAATTAATGGATGAAGATGAATACATAAAGTTAGTATGCGAGCAATTAACTTATTTACCACCTAAAATGGTGATTCACCGTTTAACCGGTGATGCACCACTTCACCTTTTTATTGGTCCGGTTTGGAGCAAGAAAAAGGTCAATGTCTTAAATAAAATCGATAAGTATTTACAAGAACATAATATGTATCAAGGAATGAATTATGAAGATTAAAAATTTAAATCAAGTGATGCATCACTTTGCACATCAATTTGTCACTGATGATACTTTAATCATTAATGCAACTTGCGGCAATGGTAATGATACCTACTTTTTAGCAAGTAATTTTGCTAATGATGTTATTGCTATAGATATACAAAAACACGCAATTGACAATACTAAGAAGCGATGTAGCGAATTTAACAATATTGAGTATCATCTTTTTGACCATCAAAACATTAACACTATTATTGATAAACCGATAAGTTTTGCTGTCTTTAACTTAGGCTATCTTCCTCATAGTGAGTCTAATTTAACAACTATTGCTAATAGTAGTATTAAAGCAATTGTTAGTATTTTAGAAAAACTTATAAGTGGTGGAGGGATTGTGATCAGTATTTATACTAATCACGATCACCACCAAGAAGAACAACAACTTCTTCCTTTCTTATCAACGTTAGATAAACACCAGTATTTAGTCATGAACTATAAATTTATCAACTTAGAAGAGGCACCATATTTAGTAATTATTGAAAAGAAATAAAGTGTTTAGCAGATGCTAAACACTTTTGCTTTTACGATTAAATTTTAAACTTCCAACACTTTGATATAACTTAAATACTAAGTAAGCTAAAATAACTACGATAACAATTTCAAAGATCCAATATTTTAATCCTAAATAATATAATAAGATCACAATACTCATTACTAATAAACCTATACTGGCGCATTTAATATTAGTTACTGATAATAAGTTATTAAAAAATAAAATTATACTATTTATAATTGTCGCTACTACTACTGCTGTTAACAAATTCGGTATTAAGTTAGCACAAACAACAAAGATCATAAACGCAACAATAAAATTAAATAATGTTTTAATAGCATAACGAGATTGCATTTTAATCATTAATAAATTATCTAATACTAATTGGACAGTTATATAAGTTGGAATCATCACTACTAGTTGTTGAGATAAAGATAAAGCATGAGAATACTCAATAAACTTCGTTGCCATATCTTCAATCCCAAAACTAGTGATATGCATATTTGCTATCCATTGACACAAATATAGTGCCCCAGGAACAATGATGTATGAGAAAATACAAATTAATAAGAAGATTCCTAACATCATATACATAGAAAATAAAAAGATACTACGATTATCCATCTTCTCATCAATTTTTACAAAGATTACATCTTTAAATGGCATAATAATTTGATAAATTATTCCAAAAAAGAATAATGCTTGAGTATATAAACCTAGGTTGATTGGATCTTTAGATAAAAACATTTTATCTAAAGAATAAATTAAAATTACTAACCAGTTACCGAACAATAAAAATAATCCTTTTTTAAAGTGGCGATTTGCAGGTAACTGTTCATCAGCAAAGTTACTAATTTGAGGTCCATATTTTTTCTTAAATACATAATATAGATATCCTAAAAATAAGGTTCTAAACACAGCATCACTTAACATAAACCATATCATTAAATGCGGTGAACGATTAAAGATTAAAACTGGTATCACCATTATAAAATAATATGATTTGTTAAAGGCATCGATAATTGAAATATTTTTAAAATCTTTTAATGAAATAAAGATTGCACGAAAATTATCAATTAAAGTTTGTGGTAACACGGTAATTAATGCTAAATTAATAATAATCGTCAAATGTTGACCTAACTTTAAAATTTGAAGATAACTTAATAGATTAAAAATTACTAAACTAAAGATACAAATAATCACTTGGCGTTTAGATATAAACGCTAAGTCTTTGGCAACACTTTTAATATTTAATTTTCCATCATCTTCCCGATAATTAATTAATAACCCATCAGGATAACCAAAAGATAGAATCATAAATTGCATCACAAACGTGATAAATAACGTATATGTTCCATATTGAGCTTGAGATAAAAATCCCAGCAATAACAATCCACCAAGTCCGCCAAAGACGGAACTTAATAGGTTGGTAAAATAAAACAACTTAATTTGTTTCGCTTCACCCATAACTACTCCTAGTATTGTGTATTAGTTATAATAAATTGGTTTGTTTCACTAATGAAACTAAAGTTAATATCTCCTGTACGACCATTACGGTTTTTCTCGATACTAACAATTGTTTGACCTTGATATTCAGCATGGTTAAATTCGTCGTCTTGGTAATATTCAGGACGATATAACATCATAATAATGTCTGCATCTTGTTCAATTGCCCCTGAATCACGAATATCACTCATTTGTGGTTTTTTATTTTGACGACGTTCTACTTCACGAGATAATTGTGATAAAGCAATAACCGGCACATCTAATTCTTTAGCGATTGCTTTTAATTCACGAGAAATATAACTTACCTCTTGCACACGACCAACATTTGGATTATCCGTTGTAATTAATTGTAGGTAATCAATAAAGATAGCATCTAATCCATGTTCTAATTTTAATTTACGTGCTTTAGATTTCAATTCATTGATTTTTAACCCCGGCGTTTCATCAATGTGGAAGTTATAACTATGTAGGTTTTTCTTACTTTGTTCAACAAAAGCCACTTCATCTGCATTTAAATCACCACTACGTAATTTAGCAATATTTACTCCAGAGTCAATACTGACAAAACGAGTAATTAATTGACTAGCAGGCATTTCTAAAGAATAAAATGCAATATGTGGACGATTATTATTACTGCTTTTAGCCATGTTCGCCATTAAGTTTAAACTAAATGCTGTTTTCCCCATACTAGGACGAGCAGCTAATATAATTAATTCTCCACCATGAAAACCATTAGTATGATCATCTAGTGTTTTGTAGTTAGTACTTAAACCTGTTAATGATTTATTATCATTAATTAATTTAATCATATCTTCATGCCAGGCATCAAGTGATTGGTCCCAGTCTAAGAACTCTCCACTTTGTGTTAATTGGGATAATTCTACTACTGCTTTTTGCGCATAATCAACTACCATATTCGCTTCATCATGCTCTTTAGCATAATTAATCATTTTACTACCAGTGGAAATTGTTTGACGAATCATATATTTATCATAAACAATTCGCGCATATGCACCTAAATTAGAAGCAATACTTACAGCTCCATTTAACATTGATAAATATTCAAACCCTCCAACTTGTTCTAATTTATTTTTATCAGTTAAATAATCTTTAACAGTCAATAAATCAATTACTTGGTGTTGATTCATTAAATCTATAAATGCTTGAAAAATAACTTGATGACGTTGTTCATAAAAACAGTCACTAGTTAGCATCTCTTTGATTTCATAGATTCGTTCCGGATCATTAAAGACCCCGCCTAATACGGCAATTTCAGCATCTTGACTATAAGGCAATTGATTGTCCACTATTTCTCCTCAACATAAATATTAACTTTACATACAACATCTTTTTGTAATTCAATTTCGATTTCATTAAATCCAAAAGATTTAATTGGATCCATTTTAATTTGACGTTTTTCAATTTTAAATCCTAATTCATTTAACTTTTCACTGACTTGTTTAGATGAAATTGTTCCAAACGCTTGACCTGTATCACCTTTTTGCAAATTAAAAGTTATTTGTAATTTTTCAATCTTCGCTTTTAATTCTTGATTAGCTTTAGTTTTCGCATCCTTATCTTTAGCACGCTGTGCTAATTCTGCATCTAAATGTTTTTTATTACCTTTAGTTAATTCCAAAGCTAAATTATCTTTAAATAAAACATTGTCGGCATATCCTTGTGATACTTCAACTATATCATCTTTTTTTCCTAACTTTTTAACATCTTGTAATAAAATAACCTTCATCACTACTCCTCATATGTTTTAATTTTATTCATTAATCCAATATATTGGTCATGATTTAAAATTCCTGCAGCTTGGGTTGCATGACCTCCACCGCCAAATTCTTCTATAAACATTTTAGCGTTAATATCACCCATCGAACGAACTTTAACAATATATTGATAATCAACATTACTAATCACAATTGATGCTTTAACATCCTTGATTTCTAGAATACTATCTGCCACTTTAGATAAAATGACATGGTCATCGATTAATTCTGTATTAACTACACTAAAACAATTAACTTTAATGACATTACTTGCAAGTGTATTTAATAACTTAAATTGTTCAAAATTATCAAACGTTAATTTACGGGCTACTAACATATCTCCACCATTTTTTACTAATCGTTTAACCATATCTAGAGTTGTTTCACTAACACGATATGTCAGATGGTTAGTATCAATTAGCATTCCGTATAAAGCATATGTTGCTAACGCTTTACTTCCTAGTTTTGTTTGCGATACTGCAAACATTTGTAGAATCATTTCAATTACAGATGATAAACTTGGTTCTACCCATTTAGTAACTGGATTTTTAATTAAATCATCTGGGGCTTGATGGTGATCAATAATAACAATATCATTGATTAATTTTAAACTTTCTGGATTAGATACATAGTTTTGCGCTTGCGTATCAACAATTAATAGTAAATTATTTTCCGCACTAACTTCGCAAGTACTACTAACAATTAAATCTTTAGGCTCTTTAATTAACTTCTTAATTAATTCTTGATGTTCATCATCAATCAATAATGTAATTGGCATATTGTATTTATTACGAATTAATTGATACATTAATACCATTGCACCAATACAATCACTATCAGGATGATTATGTCCCATTAAATAAATGTGTTGTTTATGTTTAATAATGTTCATTAAGGTTTGATACATTAATCGCGCTTTCATTAATGTCGAACCTTGAATAACATTCGTTCCGCCACCAAAGATGATCCGTGTATCGCCATCAAAGATAATTGTTTGTGCTCCCCCACGCGAAATCGCTAAGTCTAGCGCTTCCATCGCTTTATAACCTGTTGCTCGCACATTTGGTTGATTAAAGGCAATTCCCATACTATAACTGATTGTATATTCCTCAGTCATGTATTTTTTAAATAAATCAAATAATGGAGCAAAACGTTGATCAATTAATTCGCGTAATTCTTTAGCAGGAATTAATAACTGGTATTTTTCACCTTCAAATTCTTGATAGAAAATATTGTTTTGATCAAAAAAACGTAGCAAATCAACACGTAAATCACGAATTACACTACCAAAGTTTTCTCGTGACAATTGTTCTTCTAGATATTGGTAATTATCTAATGTTAAAATCGCAATATTTGTTTGTTTATTTTCTAACGAACGTAAGTAACGTTGACTACTAGTTACATTCTGAATAAAATAAACTCCATCATCTGCTTTAACTTGATAAATTTGTTGGTTATAGACAAACGTATTATCATCCGTCACTTTATCTAAACCAATATTTTGAATTGAACGATCTTCTTTTAAGATTGGAAACTCTGAATAACTTAAATCATTACACCACACAACTTTATTATCTTTAACAATTAAAATAACTGTGTTAGGTGCTTTAATAATTTCTTTATTTGCAATTACTAACTTTTGCTCGATAAATTTTTCTTCCTCTTCTTTACTAAAGTACGTATTCAAATAATAAAAACATACTATGCATAATGTTGTAATCATTAAAACATAAACAAAATTTAGCTTAAATAAGTAGCTAATTCCAAGAATTCCGATTACTAATAATGCAATTACAATATTTTTTTTCATACATTCCTTAATAAAAATAAGAATAATCACACAAGCCAAACTTGTGTGATTTTAATTATCTTTTCGCAACTTTGACGAAAGGCATTAATGCCATGTGGCGAGAACGTTTGATTGCTTTTGCTAAATCACGTTGGTAGTCAGCTTTAGTTCCTGTACTACGACGAGATTTAATTTTACCACGATCATTAATGTATTTATTTAATAATTCCACATCCTTGTAGTCGATGTATTGCACATTATTTTTTGTAAAATAACATTCACGACGACTTTTGAATGGAACTGGTTTTTTTCTACGATTACGTGTATTTGCCATAATTCCTCCTATTTAATTAAAATGGTAAATCATTATCATTAATGTCATCTAAGTTCATGAAATCATAAGGTGTAGTTTCACCTGTTTGGTTATTGAATGCATTGTTGTTTGCTGGTTGGTTATAAGCGGGTTGGGCTTGGATGTTTCCACCATTACCATTACGGTTAGAGTCAAGTGGAGATACTTGATTAGCAACAACTTCAGTTACATACACTCGTTGACCTTGTTGATTATCATAACTTCTAGTTTGAATTCTTCCTTCGACACTAATTAAACGACCTTTTTGTAAATAGTTAGCCATAAAACGTGCAGTTGGTCCAAAAGCAACACAGTTAATAAAATCTGCATCATATTCACCATTAGCGTTTTTATAATTACGATTAACAGCAACAGTGAAGTTAACCACTTCATTATTGCTAGTTGTTGCTTTTAATTCAATGTCTCTAGTAATTCTTCCAACTAAAATAACACTATTTACCATTATAAACTCCTAAATTATTTTCTAATTGTATCTAGAGTATTAGCTTCAACGTCGTCTACATCAACAACTAAGAAACGAATAACTGCGTCGTTGATTCGACAAATACGTTCAAACTCTTGATTAGCTTCATGATTTGCTTCAACTACAAAAAAGAAATAATATCCATTTTTGAAGTGATCAATTTCATAAGCTAACTCTCTTAAACCGACGTTAGCTTCGTCAATGATTTTACCATCACGATCTGTATAAATCGCTTTAAGTAAATTGATTGTTTCATTAACCATAGCTTCATCCAAGTTAGGTCTAAGAATAAATCCTACTTCATATTTTTTCATTTTTCCTCCTTATGGTCTTTTGGCCAAAATTGGCAAGGAGTAATAAAATTACTCAAATTTATTATATCATAAATAATGATTGATGGAAAGATAATTTATATTAAAAAAATGGGATAAATCCCATTTTTCTACTTAATTAAGCTATGTCCTGTCATTTCACTAGGTTGTTCTACACCTAATAAATCAAGCATTGTTGGAGCTAAATCACATAAACGTCCATCTTCTTGTAATTCTACACCTTCTTTAGTAACAATTAATGGTACTAAACTAGTCGTATGGGCAGTATTTGGACTTCCATCTTCATTTAAGACTTTATCACTATTACCGTGATCTGCTGTAATTAACATTACTCCACCTAAACTATCAACAACTTGATAAATTTGTCCTAAACAATCATCAACTGCTTCTATCGCTTTAATGGTAGGTTCTAACTTACCTGAATGCCCTACCATGTCAGGATTAGCAAAATTTAAAATAACTACATCTGGAGTGTTGGTTTTAAGCTCATTAATTAAATTACTACATACTTCATACGCACTCATCTCAGGTTTTAGATCATAAGTTGCAACTTTTGGTGAATCAATTAATAAACGTTTACAACCAGGATATTCTTTTTCTTCTCCTCCATCAAAGAAGAAAGTAACGTGCGGATATTTTTCTGTTTCTGCAATACGTAATTGGCTAAGACCAGCTTTACTTACTACTTCTCCTAATCCATTATTAAGTTTAGGTAAAGCAAAAGCAATTTCCCCATTAACATCATCATGATATTTCATCATCCCCACAAAGACTAAATTAGTAGGTCGATAATTAGGTTTAAAAACTGGACTTTCAGGTTTTGGATCATAATTAGGGTTAGTTAAAACCCCAGATAATTGAATAGCACGATCGGGACGGAAGTTAGCAAATACTACACTATCATTATCTTTGATCGGTTGCGCAATATTTTTATTAAACGCTGGTTTGATAAACTCATCAAACACACCTTCTTCATAACTAGCATTAACATAATCAATAACATTATCAAAGCTATTACCACTTGCTTCAACAATTGCATTGTATGCTAACTCAACACGATCCCATCGTTTATCACGATCCATTGCATAATAACGTCCACTAATACTTGCTATACAACCAACACCTAATTCATCAATTTTATCTTGTAATTGTTTGATGTATGTTAAACATGTTTGTGGTCCAACATCTCGTCCATCAGTGATAATGTGGACAAATACATTATTAACTTCTTCTTTTTTTGCCATTTCTAATAAGGCTAAAATATGGTTGATGTGGGCATGAACTCCCCCATCAGATAATAATCCTAAAATGTGTAAATTATGATCTTTAGCATTTGTCATTGCATGCATTAAATGTTCATTAGCAAAAAAACTTTGATCTGCAATTGCATTATTTAACAATACTAATGATTGATATACAACTCTTCCTGCTCCAATATTTAAATGCCCTACTTCAGAGTTACCCATTTGTCCATCAGGTAAACCAACATGTCCTCCATCGGCATGTAATAAAGTGTGTGGGTATTTATCCTCAAGCATATCAAAGTTAACTTTGTTAGCTTGTGCTACTGCATTACCATACACTTCATCACGAATTCCCATTCCATCTAATATACATAATACTACTGGTTTCATCTTACTCCTTATCCATTAATATTATACTCTTATTTTGATCAACTTGCAAGGTTATTGTAAAATCTATTTGTTTTATGTGATTAATCAATTGCTCTAATTGTTCATCAATTATATCAAAACTAATCTGGCATTTAACTCCCCAGCAATAATCAAGATTAGCAATAGTGTAGTTTTTAAGTAAATGATCAATCTTATCTACTACGTTTAAATCAACGTTAAAGACAATCTTACTAGCTTGAATTTGTTCACCTATTTTACAATTATTTAAAACTTCACTACAACTTTGGGCATAAGCTCGAATTAAACCTCCACTACCAAGCTTAATTCCCCCAAAGTATCTAATACAAACAACTAATACATGATCCATTTGTTTATATTTTAATACTTCTAACATACTAAAACCGGCTGTTTTACTCGGTTCATTATCATCATCAAAGCCAACTTCGCTTCCGCATACATAAGCATACACAACATGTCGTGCATCTTTATAGTATTCTTTGAATTGCTTAACAATTGGTTTAACATCATCCCCACTACTTAGGGGAATGGCAAAGCTAATGAATTTTGATTTCTTAATCTCAAATTCATGACTAGTTACATCTTTGATTGTCTTCATTTGATTCCTTAACAAAAGAGTTGATTACATCGATCATCTGATTGATTTGTTGATTAATCATATCACTACGCTTATCTGAAAATTGTCGATTATTTAGCCATGTTTGAGAATAAGTATCTAATCCTAAACGATTATACACATTGCTTAATTTTAATTGCTCAATTAAATCCCATTTAACAATAAAGTGTTTAGCAACTTGATCTGCTACTACTTCTTTTTGAGCGGTTGTCAAACTTTTATCTAGTGGATGATTAAAATACATGTGTGTTGTTTCGTGAATTAATGTATAAATCATCCCTGCTTGATTGTCTTGGGTATCAATGGCAATCTCTTTACTAACGATTAAATCACCTTGAGTTTTGATTTTATAGTGACCACCTTTTTGACAACCTTTGCGTTGAGTTTTAACAACTACTTGATGTTCTTGATATAAAGGTGTTAGCAATGATAATAAGCACTTAATTTCCATCTTTGCTCCCAACAATCAATAAAACCACTACTAACCATAGCCACTGAATTAACATTATTTAATCCACCCATTAAGATTGATCGCGTTCTGCTCCTTGATTGATATAAACAATAGTTGCTCCAGCTCCCCCAAATTGTGGTGGTGCGAACTCATAGCGTTCAACATAAGGACTGATACTTAAAGCATCCCACACTTCGTTTTTGATTATATAATCACCATGGCCATGAACAATACACACAAAATGTTGTTTCGTACAATAGTTTTCATATAAGAAACTTTCGACTAGCACTTTTGCTTCATAACGATTAGCACCATGCAAATCTAATTTATGCATGACGTTTGATTATAATTTTATTAATAATCATAATAACAATTAATAAAACTATTAATACAATATAACCTAAGATTATTGATGTTGCAAGTAACATCACAATTAAACTAACAATGAAACTTAATGATGCTAATACCATTACTACAAGGTATTGTTTAAAATCAACTTGCAGTTCATGATTTAAATATAAACTAACTTGTTTTCTAATAAAACTAAATAAATAACTACATCCAAGATAAATCCCTAAGAATAACATTTTATCTTGAGTCCCTAACATATTCATTAAAGGCACTAATAGCGGGAAAGTTAAAATTAAAGGCATTAATCGATTATCAATAAAAATATTGATAATCAATAATAACCCAATAATTAATGATAGATATAGGTATAAATGATAATAATTGATTTGCCAATAACTTCCAAAACTATTAATTGCAATATTCGTAAAAATTACTACCATTATTAAAAATAGGACTAATTTAAACCAATCTGCACATCCTGTAAGTAAATTACGCAATAAGACACGTTCATCACGTTGATTGTGTTTGTGTAAGAAGTTATCTACATAAAATAAAGAAAATAAGAAACATAGTAGTAACCCTACTGCTAGACCAAATAAAATAATTTTACCCCTAATTACACCAAAAGCAATCCCGATCACTAATAAGAGCGCATTAATTAATGTCATTTTTTTCATGTTATCAAAACTTTGCGGAGTATGAACTGTTAACGTTTCACTATCATCAACATATCCATTTACACTTTTGCTTACAATAAACAAACATGATAAAATAACTGTCCCTATTCCTACCATACTGCATACTAAAATAGTATATAATGAGTTTTGAATTGTTAAAAACTCAGTAATCAAATAATAACTAACAATAAAACTACTACTTCCAATAAATAGTCCTGATAAAATATATGATCCATATAAATAATATTTATTAGTAACTTGCGGACGAGTTAATTTAATAAAGTCACTAAAAGGTGCTAAGACCATACTTAGTAAATTAGTTTTAGTATTCATCGGTTTAGTTAAATAGAAATTTGCTTTCTCATTAAACCCAATTGTTTGATAAATTCGATAGATTAAGAAAATTAATAATAAGACAATTGCCATTAAGAAACGGTGATTATATAACACTGTTTTAAAGTCAATGGCTGCAATCATATTTGTCACAAAATCATTAATTTGTGTTGAATTAAATAAAACAATCATGATGATACCCATCATCATCGAAAATAACTCATGTTTTAATTTCGCATATAAAAATAACATAAAGGCGATGATTAAAATATAAACTAACATGCTCTTCTCCTTAATCTATTTCTAAAATTCGTCCTTGATGATCATAATTAAATTTAATAACTAAATCAGGTGTTAAGTTTTGTTGTAAACACTCACTCCACTCAATAAAGATATAGTAATCTTGATCAAGATATTCATCTAATTCTATTTCACTTTGGCTTAATCGATAACCATCAATATGGCATAGATGTGGATCGTAAGTTTTAATAATATTAAATGTTGGAGAAGTAATAGGTGCTTTTATCCCTATTACTTCTCCAAAAGCTTTAACAAAAGTTGTTTTACCAGCACCAATTGGCCCTTCTAAAAAGATAATGCTTCCTGGTGGGTAATGGTTAGCTATTTCTTTAGCTATGTTTTTGTATTCTAGTTCGTTTTTACATAAAATCGTTGGCATCACTATTACCTTGATTGCGTGGCCAGCGGTGTTCTTTAACATCACCACTAGGCTCGTTATTAACCTCGTTACTACTAGTCTCTATTACTGTGTCTTGCATTTGCTTAGTAGTAATTTCATCTTTTGCCTCTTCACTAGTAGGCTCAACTTGATCATAAATACTATCAATATCTTCTGGTAATTCGCGGTTTTTCATTAAATAATCGATTTGTTCTTTATCTAATACTTCTCGCTCACGAATTGTTTTGGCTAGTAAGTGAATATCATCAGCACGACGCATTAAAATTTCTTGAGCACGTGCTTTGGCAGTTTTTAATAACACTTCAATTGCATCATCAATACGTGTTGCTGTCGCTTCACTATATTGTTTATTAGCATATAAGTTTTCAGCACCATTGGCTTCGTATTGATAAACTCCTAAATCACTCATTCCGTATTTCGTAACCATTGCACGAGCAATATTTGTTGCTTGTTCAAAGTCATTATAAGCACCAACTGTTACATCTCCGATAAAGATTTCTTCACTACAACGTCCTGCTAATAATGAAGTTAGACGATCTAATAATTGTTGTTTAGTTGTGAAGCGTTCTTCTTCTTCACTTGGAATATAACTTACATATCCGCCTGCATCACGACGCGGGATAATCGTAATTTTTTGGACTTCCATAGCTCCTTCTAATTCTAAGCCAACAATACAGTGCCCACTTTCATGATAACTAACTACTTGTTTATCGTGGTGTGAATATTTATTAGTTATTTTTGCCGGTCCCATTAATACACGGTCAATTGATTCTTGCAACATCTCTTGATTAATCAATTCTTTACGTTCACGAACAGCTAACAGTGCCCCTTCATTAGCTACTGCCGCTAATTGCGCACCACTCATTCCAGTCGTACTTCTAGCTAAAGAAGCGTAGTCAATATTATCTTTAACTTTCTTATTTGCTAAGTGATAACGTAAAATTGCTTCACGTGTTTTAACTGGCGGTAAGTCTACTAAGATTTGACGATCAAAACGCCCCGGACGTAATAATGCATCATCTAAATTATCTTTTTTATTAGTTGCTGCCATTACAATAATATTAGCATCATCACTATCAAATCCATCCATTTCTACTAACAATGAGTTGATTGTTTGGTTTTGGGCCGGATTTGAATTTTTAGAAACATCACGTTTACCGATCGCATCTATCTCATCGATAAATAGTACAGCAGGCGCTGCTTTTCTTGCTTCCTTAAATACTTTACGAATACGACTAGCTCCAAGTCCAACATACATTTCTTCAAAATCAGAACCACTTACAGCAAAGAATGGTACATTACTCTCACCAGCGACAGCTTTAGCCATTAACGTTTTACCTGTTCCTGGAGGACCTTCTAATAACACCCCGCGTGGCAATTTAGCACCCATCGCTTTATATTTTTGCGGATGTTTTAAAAAGTCAACTAATTCAGATAATTCTTGTTTTTCTTCTTCATAACCAATTACATCTTTAAAAAAGATATTGGTTTTTTTCGGACTAATGTCTTTATTATCAACACCTGGCGTTTTCCCTCGTACCATGTTAAAGATAAAGAATCCTAAAATTAAGAATGATCCAACTTGGAAGATTAATCCTACCCAATCAAATGGTGCTTTGTAAGGATAAGTATTATAACTAATTCCTTGCGCTTCTAAAGCATCTGTTACTTGTTTAATTTGGTATTCTTGAGTAATAACTGTCGTTTGGAATGGTTTTGCTCCAAGACTAACACTACCTTGTAAGACTTGTCCTTGACGAGCAAAAAGATAACTTAACCCTTTAGTTGGATTGACTTCTTTTTCTAATTGTTGCATGTATGCTTGTTGTTCTTCATAACTTTTACCTGCAATACATGAAACTTTCAATTCAGCTAACTCTTGTTTTTTTGCTAATTTATCTTGTTGTTGATCAAAAGTTTCATGACGTTGTTGATTAAGTTTTTCCCCTTGTTGTGTTGTTACTGTTTTACCACTAACAATATACACACCATTATTAGGTGTAATACTTACATCAGCAACTTGGAAGTTTTCAATTTTAGTTAATAATTGTTCTAATGTTAAAGTTTGGGCTTTATCTTGTCCACTCAAAATTGAATTACCAATAATTAATAATAAAATAATTAAGATAAAAATTAAAAATATATTAGGACGTTTTTTCCTATTCATCATCCTCCTCAATTAGGTGATCAAATGGAACACCAATACAGTTTAAATCACGATACATTTCTTTATAATCGAGTCCATAACCTAATAAGAACTCATCAGGTAACGTTTCACCAATATAGCGTGCACTTAAATCAACACTACGACCTGTTGGTTTATCAATCAATGTTGCAATCTCCACAGATTTTGCTCCACGGAACTTAAGTAAATCTATTACCTTCTTAATTGTACGACCACTATCGACAACATCTTCAATTAATAACACATCACGTCCATCTACTTGCGTTTGTAAATCTTTGATGATCTGCACTTCACCGCAAGATTTAGTTCCCCCAAAAAATGATGATACATCCATGTAGTCAATTTCCATTAATACATCAATATGTTTTAATAAATCACTCATAAAAGGGTGACAACCTTTTAATAAACCGACCATTAATACTGGCTGATTTTTATCCTGATAATCTTTGGTAATCTCTGCTCCCATCCGTTTACAAATATCTTGAATTTGTTGATAAGTTACAAAAACTTTTTTTAGCGTTTTTTCTTCTTTAGTCATAATGCTCCTAATATATGTCGTTTTGATTGACTAAACTGATAAATTTATATTCGTTACTAATTTTAATTGGCCAACTATCACGTAGTGGTCTTGGAATTTTTGCTTTAAGCATTTTTCTTTTTATTTTTTTAATATCATTGTGTTTAATGACATCATAATTAGTAATATCAGTTACAAGATATGTGCTGCTACTAATATTATACCCATTTATTACTAAATTATTACCACTGTCTACAACTATTCCTGTCGGTTTGGGGAATTTAGCATCAACTATTAATTGCTCATAAACTTGATAAAGTTTATGATTATGAGGAAGAGCAAACTCTTTATAACCTTGACCATCAAGAGCTTGATTAATACTCGCAATTAATTTCGTTGATAAATGGTGACAATTACTTTTTCGTAATTGGGCATACAAATATAAATTTTTATCTTCCACACTTCGTAATACTTTAAGGTTAAAACTCATTGTTAAATATTTTTGAAATAGTTGATAACGATCAACTATTTCGTTAATTATTATTTGTTTTTCATTGCTGTTTTTTCGATAATTTAGTCGGTAGAAGTTTCTGGTGTATACGTCTTTTTTATTACTAGAATCTTCATACCATATTATACCACTATTTTGAGCATAATCTATGATATTTTCTTTACTTATATCAAGGAGTGGCCGATATATATTTAACCCATTTTCTAAGGTCGTTTTTGTTCTTAAAAACGATGGTAAAATTGCTTCTTGATGGATCATAATTGTTTCCCAATTATCATCTAAATGATGAGCTAAAACTACTCCATCAAGGCGATAATGTTTTACTAAATAATGGTAGGTATTAAGACGAAATTGGCGAGCTTGGTCGTGGAAATTACCGATCTGATCGTAGTAAAAATCAGCGACAACATAAGGTCGCTGATCACGCTTGGCCATATTTTCGACAAGTACTTGTTCTAAGGCATTTTCACTACTTCGCGTATGGTGATTGACATGCACCACCATAAAATCATATCCTAAATCATCCATTAAATGATATAAACTACAACTATCAACTCCACCGCTAACCGCTAGCAAATAACGTTTATTTACGTCTAAATTATTTTTTAGTTCCTGTTTCAGTTGTTGGGAAGACAAAGATAATTTCCCCAGGTTTAGATATTTTATATTGCCCACGAGCAATATCTAAACGCAATTCTTCGTTATTAGCAACAGTTAATTGGCGATTTAATTCTTCTTTTTGCGCTAATTTTTCTTTATTTAAGCTGATTGCTGCTTCGTATTGTCCAAAGATCTTAGGAACTGGCATTAACGAATATACTAATAATCCAATTATGATAATTAGCGCTCCATAATAAATATAGTTGTTACTTAATAGTTTATTTAGTTTCTTCATACCTTTATTATAACAAAAAAAGAGCTTTAAAAGCTCTTTTTTAATGTTTAAAATTATTCGATTACTTTAGAAACAGTTCCTGCACCTACAGTACGTCCACCTTCACGAATTGAGAATTTAGATCCTTGTTCGATTGCTACTGGGTGAATTAATTCAACTGTAAATTGAGTGTTATCTCCAGGCATTACCATGTCTACACCAGCTGGTAATTGCACAGTACCTGTAATATCACTTGTGCGGAAGAAGAATTGAGGGCGGTAGTTGTTGAAGAATGGAGTGTGACGTCCACCTTCTTCTTTACTTAACGCATATACTTCTGCTTCAAATTTAGTGTGAGGAGTAATACTTCCTGGTTTAGCTAATACTTGTCCACGTTCAACTCCATCACGTTCAACCCCACGTAATAATAATCCTACGTTATCTCCAGCTTCAGCGTAATCTAATGATTTTCTAAACATTTCCATTCCAGTTACAACTGTTTTAGAAGTTTCTGGTTTAATCCCAACGATTTCAACTTCGTCGTTTAAGTCTAAGTGTCCACGTTCAACACGTCCTGTTGCTACAGTACCACGACCAGTAATACTCATAACGTCTTCTACAGGCATCATGAATGGTTTTTCGTTGTCACGTGGTGGTGCTTGAATGTAATCATCACATGCATCCATTAATTCTAAGATTTTTTCTTCCCATTGTGCATCTCCTTCTAATGCTTTTAAAGCAGATCCACGAATGATTGGAGTGTCGTTTCCTGGGAAATCGTAAGTTTCTAATAATTCACGAACTTCCATTTCTACTAACTCGATCATTTCTTCATCATCAACCATATCACATTTGTTTAAGAATACAACAATGCGAGGTACCCCTACTTGACGAGATAATAAGATGTGTTCACGAGTTTGTGGCATAGGCCCATCAGTAGCTGCAACTACTAAGATTGCCCCATCCATTTGTGCTGCACCAGTAATCATGTTTTTAACGTAGTCAGCGTGTCCTGGACAGTCTACGTGAGCGTAGTGACGTTTGTCAGTTTCATATTCTACGTGAGCTGTTGAAATTGTAATCCCACGTTCTTTTTCTTCAGGAGCTCCATCGATTTGGTCGTAAGCTTGTGCTATAGCTCCACCTTTTTTAGCTAAAACGTTAGTAATAGCTGCTGTTAATGTAGTTTTTCCGTGGTCTACGTGACCAATTGTTCCAATATTAACGTGTTCTTTCGAACGATCAAATTTTTCTTTTGCCATTACAGCCTCCTTATTTGTTATTCTTATATATTATACTATATTTTTAAACTTTTGGTAATTATTATTTATTATTAATAATATCTTGTGCAATGTTACTTGGACATTCATCATAGTGATCCATTGCCATTGAATAAGTTGCACGACCTTGAGTAAATGTACGTAAGTCAGTTGCATATCCAAACATTTCACTAAGTGGTACAAACGCACTAATCAATAATGCATTACCACGGTTTTCTTGACCTTGAATTTGTCCACGACGAGAAGATAAGTCACCCATTACATCTCCCATATATTCTTCAGGAGTAACTACATCTACTTTCATCATTGGTTCTAATAAAACTGGGTTACAGTTTTTGTAAGCTTCTTTCATTGCCATACTAGCAGCGATACGATAAGCTTGTTCGTTACTATCTACATCATGGTAAGAACCATCGTATAATTTAGCTTTAACATCGATTAATGGGAATCCAGCAAGAGCCCCTGTTTTCATTGCATCTTCTAAACCAGCTTCAACAGCTCCGATGTATTCACGAGGAATAACCCCACCAACGATTGCGTTTTCAAATTCAAATCCGCTTCCTGGTTCAAGTGGAGAGAATTCAATCCAAACGTGACCATATTGTCCACGTCCTCCTGATTGTTTAATGTATTTCCCTTCAGCTTCACCTGTTTGACGGAAAGTTTCACGGTAACTTACTTGTGGTGCACCAACGTTTGCTTCCACCTTAAATTCACGTTTTAAACGGTCAACAATAATATCTAGGTGTAATTCACCCATCCCTGAGATAATTGTTTGTCCTGTTTCATGATCAGTATAAGTTCTAAAACTTGGATCTTCTTCAGCAAGTTTTGCTAAAGCGATACCCATTTTATCTTGATCAGCTTTTGTTTTTGGTTCAATTGCTACACTAATAACTGGTTCTGGGAAATTAATTGATTCAAGGATAATTGGTGATTTTTCGTCACATAATGTATCCCCTGTTGTTGTATTTTTAAGTCCGACAATCGCAGCAATATCTCCTGCATAAACCATGTCAATTTCTTTACGGTCATTAGCGTGCATTTGCATTAAACGTCCAACACGTTCTTTGTTATCTTTAGTTGCATTCAATACATAACTTCCTGATGATAAAGTTCCTGAGTATACACGGATGAAACTTAATTTACCAACATATGGGTCTGTCATGATTTTGAATGCTAAGGCACTAAACGGTTCACTATCACTACTTGGACGAGCTTCTTCTTCACCATTTGGTAATATCCCCATAATTGGCGGTACATCAAGGGGTGAAGGTAAGTAATCAACTACTGCATCAAGTAATGGTTGAATCCCTTTGTTTTTAAATGCAGAACCACATAACATTGGGAAGAAGTCCCCAGTGATTGTAGCTTTACGAATAATTGCTTTTAATTCATCAACAGTAAATTCATAACCTTCAAAATATTTTTCCATTGCTTCATCATCATAAGCAACAGCAGCTTCAATTAATTCATCACGGAATTGTTGAGCTTCTTCTAACATGTCAGCTGGAATATCAGTAACATCGACATTTTCGCCTAATTCATCTAAGTAAATTTCAGCTTTCATCTCTACTAAGTCAATGATTCCTTTGAAATCAGCTTCGCTACCAATTGGTAATTGAATTGGGTGAGCATCAGCAGCTAAACGATCATGCATTGTTTTTAAAGAATATTTAAAGTCAGCACCTGTTTTATCCATTTTATTGGCAAAGACAATACGAGGTACTTTATAAGTTGTTGCTTGACGCCATACAGTCTCTGTTTGCGGTTCTACCCCACTTTGGGCATCAAGTACAGCTACTGCTCCATCTAATACACGTAAACTACGTTCTACTTCGATTGTAAAGTCTACGTGACCTGGAGTATCGATAATGTTAATACGATTACCTTTCCAAGCCGCAGTTGTTGCAGCTGAAGTAATTGTAATCCCACGTTCTTGTTCTTGCTCCATCCAGTCCATTTGTGAAGCACCATCGTGAGTTTCACCGATTTTGTGTGTTTTACCAGTGTAGTATAAAATACGTTCAGTTGCAGTTGTTTTACCGGCATCGATGTGTGCCATGATTCCGATATTACGAGTATTTTCTAAACTAAACTCTCTTGGCATACTTTTCCTTTCTAATTTATAAGATCATTACTCTTATCGACGGTAGTGAGCAAATGCTTTGTTTGCTTCTGCCATACGGTGAGTATCTTCTTTTTTCTTAACGCTTGCTCCATGACCTTGAGCGGCATCCATAATTTCTTTAGCAAGACGTTGTTCCATTGTTTTTTCATGACGTAAACGTGCATAGTTTACTAGCCATCTTAAACCTAAAGTTTCACGACGTACAGGACTTACTTCCATTGGAATTTGGTAGTTAGTTCCCCCAATACGTTGCCCTTTAACCTCTAATGATGGCATGATGTTATCCATAGCTTCTTGGAATACATCTAATGGATTTTTACCAGTTTCTTTTTCGATAATTTCGAAAGCTTTGTATAAAATTCTTTCACTAGTTTGTTTTTTACCATCAACCATTAATTTGTTGATTAATTTAGAAACAACTTTAGAATTATAAACTGGATCTGCTAAGATTTCTCTTTTTGCGATTTTTCCTTTACGTGGCATAACATCTCCTTTCTTAAAATGATTTCAAATTAAATTATTTAGGGCGTTTAGCACCATAACGAGAACGCGCTTGTTTACGATCAGCAACTCCAGCTGTATCTAAAGTACCACGGACGATTTTATAACGAACCCCCCCTAAGTCTTTAGTTCGACCACCGCGAAGTAACACTACAGAGTGTTCTTGTAAGTTGTGACCAATTCCTGGAATATAAGCTGTAACTTCTAACCCATTACTTAAACGCACACGCGCATATTTACGTAACGCTGAGTTTGGTTTACGAGGTGTCATTGTTCCAACACGTGTACAAACTCCACGTTTTTGAGGTGCATTATAGTTGTTGTATTCTTTTTTTAAAGAGTTATAACTTAAACCTAATGCAGGTGAGTCAGATTTTCTTACTTTATCTTTTCTTCCTTTACGGATTAACTGATTTATAGTAGGCATCTTACCTCCTTTCGTTGTTACATTATCTCGGGTGTATTAAAACACAAATTTATTATAGCAAATTATATTGTTATTGTCAAAAATAAAAGTGGATGTTAAAATCCACTTTATTTATTTTCTTCGCATTCTAAGATACAATATACTTGAAGCAATAACAATAATTATTAATACTCCATTAATTGATTTTGCACTCGTTTTCGGTACTTTAGGATATTGATCAGGTGTTGGTTTTATTGGTTCTACTGGTTTAGTTGGTGGCTCTGGTTTTGTAATTGCTAAAACAGTTGGTGGTTCAGGTTTAACTGGCATCGTTGGTTTTGGTGGCACAATCGGCAAAACTGCATTAGGAATATCGCTAGTGTACGCTGTCCATTCACCTCCTCTAGATTCATTAACAGCTCCGATTCCGTGTGAATATATAGTATAATCAACCGTACTACCTGAAGTAATTACACCAGCTCCAGCAACACGCCAGAAGTCAGGGCTATTAGATAAGTCCCAATTACCATATGCTCCGGTATCAAAGGCATTCCCTGAACCGTTACCTTCATTTGTGTATTCATCAGCATAAATAGGACCACCACCTGCTGCTCGTTGACCGTGTTGACTAACAATGCTTCCGGTAATTGGTACAAATTCAAAGTTATAATTAATTACTTCTTCTCGCCAAGCTGGACCCCCTGGAAAGTTGTTGTTATTTAAACTAGCTACACTAATAACAGCAGGATATTCCTCACTAAATTGGACTTCAGTTCCATCAGCGTAGTAGAATTTAGTTTGACATCTTAAGGCACTAGCACCATTGCCAGTATTATCATATGTCGGTAAGTTTTCTACATAAAACCCATTTGTTGGGTCATTATAAATGAATAAATTCATTTCATTTTGACCATTTAACGTTTGATCTAAACTAAAAGTATTAACTATTTTAGTAACAGGTTCCCCAGAAAAGTAACTGTTTTTTAAATTACTATAAGTAGCAACTACTTGTTCACCTTTACTAATTCTACGACCTACGTTAGGTTTATGTGCTCCATTTGGAGTTACGACATCTTTTGGTGCAGCAATATCAGTTGTTGGTGTTCCACCAGTAATATTTAATGTTGCATTTGGATCACTACCAAATTGTAAGGCTTGCCCAATGGGTTTACTTAAGTGCCCAGGTTTATCTTTATCTGCTTCCATTTGAGCTAGTACCTTATCATACTCAGCTTTTTTTTGATTGTATTGTGCTAACTCTTGTTCATATTTTTCATAATCTTTATCGTATTGTTGCAGTTTTTTCTCATAATCTTCTTGGTTAATTTTATCTTGTTCAAGATTTTTATTATATGTGTCTAAATCTTGTTGATATTTTTGCATATCAGCTTCATATTGAACTAAGTCTTGTTGATATTTTTGATATGCTTGCTCATAATTTGCCAATGCTTCTTCAAATGTTATATTTTTTTCACTTGCTAAAATACTAGCAGGTAAAATAATAATCATTAAAAGAATTCCTTTAATTAACTTTTTCATTTTTACTCCTTTATTCCATTTACATTATATCACTTCTTTTTTTTTTGTGTGAAAAAAAGGAATTTTTTTGTGATTTGCACGCGATAATCTCACAAAAATATCGACAATATTAGATAATAATATTGGAGGTATTATGGAAA
>OIYQ01000023.1_pt1 | contig 65320 bp, 89 predicted proteins | sample 1588311 | NCBI WGS metagenome assembly OIYQ01 (sample SAMN03283244) | human gut metagenome | biome: human-associated habitat; material: feces | host: Homo sapiens | place: Peru | collected 2012
GCCAGCTGATCTTCCAGCACCTTGGTAAAGGTCAGGGTGTCGTACTTCTTTGCGTCGGGGTACTTGTGGGGGTCCTTATCGTAGACGCCATCCACCATGGTCGCCTTGAACATCACATCGGCGGACACCTCCACGGCGCGCAGTGCGGTGGCCGTATCGGTGGAGAAGAACGGGTTGCCCGTGCCGCCGCCAAAGACGGCGATCTTGCCCTCTTCCATAGCGCGCAGCGCGTCCTTGCGGGTAAAGGCCGGTGCCACCTGCGGCATGGTGATGGAGGTGAACACCTCGGTCGGGACGCCCAGCTGCTCCAGCTTGTCGGAGACGGCCAGCGCGTTCATCACCGTGGCCAGCATCCCGATCTTATCGGCCAGAGTGCGCTCCATCTTGCCGCTGGAACGGCCGCGCCAGAAGTTGCCGCCGCCCACCACGATGCCGATCTGCACGCCCAGCTCGTGAGCCTTTTTCACGCCGCCGCAAATGGCGTCCATGGTGGGCTCATCAAAGCCCATTCCCTTTTCGCCGCCCAGCGCCTCGCCGCTGATCTTCAAAAGGATACGCTTATATTTCAATGCCATAATCCAAACACCACCTGTTTTATCTTTCGCCGGACAGACCCGGCATTTTTACTATACTATATTTTACAATAAAACTCCCACAATGTAAACAGTCAAACGCACCGTTCTTCACAAAGCTTTTGTGAACGAATACGCAGTGCCCGCAAAGCCTGCTTTTGCTCCGGGGTGATACGGCGGCTTTCTACTGCTTTCTGGATGGTCTTGTTGTGCGTCCACGCGTCCAGCCGCTTTTCGGTCAGCCACGGCAGTGCCGCTGCGGGCTGCTTCGCCAGTGCGGTAGCAAAATACCATGCCCGCATCATATTGACATAGTATTCCTCGCTGTGCACCGCCGCCACCCAAGCCAGATATTCTGGCCGGAAGGCATCGTCCAGATAATACCGCATCAGCATCCCGATCCCGTAGCGCACGGTATACGTCCGGTCAGAGCCCAGCCAGCGCCGGATAGCAGGCAGCAGCTCCGGCTTATGCTGCGCAAACACCTTGGGGCTGAAGCAATCGCAGACTGCCCAGTTATCCACATAGGGCAAAAAGCGCTCCGTTGCCGCCAACGCCGCGCCGTAGTCCCGGACAGGCTCCAGCAGAAAGGCGTGGAGTGCGTTTTCTTCATAATAAAAATGCGGCAGTTCTTGCAGAAAAGCCTCCGCTTCCGGGGTGTCTGCCAGCTGCTTTGCCAGCCTGCGCAGCAGCGGCACCCGCACCCCGATCACCGTTTCCGGCGGCAGGGTGGGCATCAGGCGGCTGTAAAAGACCTGATATTCCTTATCCTGCAGCGCAAACAGCTGCGCGCGGATCGCATCCACTTCCGGCATTTCGTCACTTCCCTTCTGCACCATTGTACCAGATGGGAGCGAAAATGCAAAGAGAAAGACCGCAAACAGCTATTTGTTCCGTCTGCGGTCTTATGCTTAGATTATTAAGTTACAATGCAAGAGTCAAGTGAATACATATCCTTGCTTGCGAAGGTAAATGTTACGGCGAACTGTGTTCGGACTGTTGCGCCGAATCCATTCTGAGCATCAACCCAACCACGAACAACCCACGTATTACCAGAGCATCCAATCGTGGCTTCTGTCACAGAACAGAACTTAGCTGTCGAAGGTGACTTCAGCTTACCTTTAACGGCTTTTTCTGCAATCGCGAACGCATCACCTTTTGTATGTCCATAGCTATCCTTGTTGCTAGAGCCTGCTGTTGTACTTGGCTTTGTGCTTGATGCCGAACTAGAACTACGCTTCGATGCACTTAAATGAGATTCAGAATGTTCATAATCATCATATATCGTATCACGATTCTTTTTAACAGTGTTTGTACTTGCATAGATAACGTAGGTATCACCATCAGAATAGATATCACCCAATGATACCCACTTTTTCTTGCCTACTCTGGGTCTTACTGAATCAACCTCATCATCCATTCTTTGATAAGTATTCAACATTTGACGAGGCGCAAGTTGGCCCCAGTTTGAACAAGTCACATCTGCATAATACCACTCGTACCCATCATAACTAAAATCTCGCAATTCAACAGAAACATTTTCCAGCCCGTAAGATTCCGCGATTCCGACAACGGTATTAACGGCAGCTTCTTTTTGCGTGCGTATTTTTTCATTATTGGCATTGTTGACACGCCATGCAATACTGATTCCGATAGCCAAAACCAGAATCAAAAGAACTACAACCGTTTTCTTTTTGAACTGAATTTTTAATTTTGGTTTCTTAGTTACCGCAACATTCAAACCTATTTCTGCAATTGCAGCTTTCAACGCTTCTTCATCCGATTTCTGAACAGAATAGCTATGTTCGGATTTTACACCCTCGACTACTGTTGTAATCAAGAACACAGCCGTGTTACCTTTGACTTTGATTTTAGTTTTTTTGATTGTAGAATAGAAAATCCTATTACCTACACTATCAACAATCGCATCTGCAATAAAGGTAAAATCTGGTGAATCGCCTGTTCCTATAAAGTGGTACTTCATTATGCAGTCCTCCTTGTTTTGGCATTCTTTTTCAATTGTATCATTTTATGTTCAATTGTAAACATAATTATAACATTTCTTTCTATCGTTCTGCACATCATAATAGAAGTAGGGTGATGATTATGGAAGAACTCAAAATAACAAAACGCACTGAACCTGTTATGTTCACGATTCGTGTCGATAAATCCATTGTTGACTTTTACGACGATTTATCGCAGAAAACGAACCGTTCTCGAAATGAGCTTATTGGCCTTGCGCTGGAATATGCCAAAGACAAAATCAAAATTGAACCGTAATACGTTTATTCATATCAAAAGAGCCGCAGTCGGGGATATTCTTCCCGGCTGCGGCTCTTCTGTTTAAGTGCTCTTTTTATCACGATTTTTAATATTAGTGCTCAAATCGGCAATTTTTCAACTTGCAGGTGTTACCCCACCCGCTGCCGCTTATCCAGTCGCATTTTATCGGCTATCATCGCGATGAACTCCGAGTTGGTGGGCTTACCCCGCAGGTTGTGAATGGTATAGCCGAAGTAGCTGTTGAGGGTATCCACGTCTCCCCTGTCCCATGCAACCTCGATGGCGTGGCGGATGGCGCGCTCCACGCGGCTGGCGGTGGTACCGTTTTTCTTGGCGATCTCCGGGTACAGGCGCTTGGTCACGGCGTTGATGTACTCCGGCTCGTTCATGGTGAGCAGGATGGCATCCCGTAGGAACTGGTATATAATAGGTAGGCAATAAATTCAGCCAAAAATCTGTGTATTTATCGGTGCGCGTGCAAATGATTCGTTATGCTACCAGTATACGACCTCTACGCTCAAAATGCAACGTTTTTCAGGGAGCAAAAATAAAAGACCCTGTAATTTTCACGGTAGCCCTAGAGGACCAGCATAAATATCACAGGGTCTTTCTTCATCTTACCGGCCACTCTAATCTAAAACAGACCTATCGGGTCCTCGATAAGCGCCAGATGAAATTATTTCAGACGGTCAGAGAAAAACATTCAGTTAGGATATTGTTCGTCCTTTTCTCTTCCTCGCCTCAAATATCAATTACTTCCCGTTCTGTTTGCGCAGTCGGTCATACTCGGCATCAGCCGCAATGGCCTCCTTGGTGAAGGAGTTGTTCTTCCACCAGGCGATCAAGGCCGCAATGGTCGTGATGCCTGCCGTGACCAACTGTTCAACGGTAGCACTTTCGATGGGCAGCGGGCTCTTGCCCATGGCGCTCAGCAGCTGATTGGTCAGTGCCAGCAGCAGAACAGCCGTTCGTGCAATGGTACCCGCGGTAATGTTGAAGTTCATATGTTAGTCCTCCTTGATTGGCAGACCCTTGGCGCGGGTGTACAGCTCTGTACCAGTTCCGTTTCCGCCAAGAGCATGATAACTCGTATAAAGGTACTCCAGATTTTTTAATGCCGCCGTGTCAATGTACCCCTCTTTGAGGAAGAAGGTGCACATTTGATACAGTCGGTCATGCATGATAGCGAGCAGACCGTCCTTGATGTTCTTGTACTCGGTCATCTTTCTGATAAGATAACCCCAGCCAAAACTAAGCAATCCGATTGCCCACTCCATCCAGTGAGCGCTGATGAAGGAAAGAATACTCTGCATCGGTATCACCCCCTCCACCGGCTCTTTTCTTTACGCACGTCCACGTGCACCCAGCCGTTCGCCCTGCCAAGGCCAGGAGGATAGATACCCACACCTCCCCTGCCTGCAAGCAGCTTGTCCGCATAAGCGTAGACCTGTTCCACGCTGATGCCCTGCACCTGAATATCCGCCGCCTTGCCATAGAGGTGCTGGCTGTACTTGGCGGCATTCTTCTGTTTAGCGTTCCAGCTTGCCGTGCGGAATGCACTCGTGATGGTCACAGGCTTGTTGAAGTGGGCGCGAATCTTTTCCAGAATCTCCACAAGCTCTGTATCTACGAAAATCGGGTCAGAGCCATCTCGGCAATGAAACTCCCGGACTTTGAAATGTTCCGAGAGCTTCAGGTTGCCGTTCTTCAGGAGAGAATATGCTTCGATACTCATATGCCCTCCTTATTCCTCGGAGGTCACATCTGCTTCCTCACTTGCAGCCTCAGTATTACCCTCGGTCTCTGCCGCAACAGGAACCTGAGGAGCCTCAGTAACCGGTGCGGCTGCCACGACCACTTTTTCCTCTTTCTGTACGGGATAGCTTTCGCCGGTGATCTCCTCGTACTCGTACTCCGTGATCCAGCCCTGCTTCACGGCATTCACGACCTGCCGCTTCTTCCACATGTGGTACTTGTAGTAGGAACGCACATCATTGAACTTCTTGCTGTGATTTGCCATTTTGAATTCCTCCTTACAGCTCGGGATCAACCATCATGCTCAGATAGTCCAGCTGTGCCTTCAGAGCCATCTGCTCCAGTTCCTCTGCCGGAATATCCCGCAGGATGAACCACCACTCTTCGCCCATCTTGCTGATCTGCACCAGTTCCATGTTCTCATGCTTCTCGATGGTGTCACCGCCCTCGATGGTCACTTCTGTCAGATTGTCCTCGAACATCTCTTTGGTGACTTCAGTGGTACTGATGAAGTTGTTACCGTTCAGCTTCAGGCTGCCGAGGGATGTGCCATCAGCCAACGTAACCTTCCATGCCCTTTCTTCCATGTTACACTCCTTCCGAACAGCTTCACGTACAGACTGTTCATTTTATAGATTTGGTCGCGGCTCATATACTTGTAGTTCCCGCTGAGCCAGGAGCGAAAATAACCATCAATTTCTTCCATGGTTACGATTCCTTTGTCCAGCAGGCGCTTATAAGCCTTTAATTTACGGCGTTCTCTTGTGATTGCTTTTGGGTGAATTCTTCGTACAACCACTCCATTTTGAAGCAACGTGTACTTCATCTGAAGGTAACGGTACTCGCCAGAAAGCTTGCAGATGTGCGTCTTTTTCTCATTGAGAATCAGTCCGTACTCTGCCGCGATTGTCTTGACACCCTCTAAAACCTTCAGAAGCACTTCTTTGCTCCGATGGATGATATGCATATCGTCAGAATAGCGGCCATAATGCTTCATGCCGCAGACGATTTTGCAATAATTGTCGATTCGGTAAGGAAATGTGATACCAATGTTTTGCGCCAGCTGGTTGCCAATATCGGCTCCCTTTGCCAGCATCTTTTCACCGGTCAAAAGCTCTTTCGGCACGCCCATGTTCATAAATGGATCAACTTTGCCATTCATCATGGCTTCAATGTCCTCGTCCGAGAATCGGCTGACATCCATCTCGAACGTCTTGAAAATCTCTTCCATCAAGTCCTCGGTGATAAGCCGAAGTTCATCACTCAGCCCACTCTTTTCGAGTAGCTCGTGAAGCACCGCCTTACACGGTTTATGCTGAATGTTCGCATAGTACCCGCTGAGGTCGATAAAAACCGCATACCCTTCATTCGTACCTTCTTCGTGGTAGTAGTTACGCAGGTCATTTTCAAAACGTCTTCGATGAAATGCTACACCTTTCCCCTTCTGAGATGCAGAATTGTCGTACTGTAGAAACTTTTGTAGATATGGAGTCAGCACCTCGTCACAAATTACATGATTCACCGCCTTGTCAGGGGTCACGATGCTGGAAATGAGGCGTTCCTTTCCTCTCTCACGATATCGGAACTTCATACTCCCTTTCGGATGGTAAGTTCCATTTTGAAGTGCCTTCTGTAATTTTGCTGTGATGAGAAGCTGATTCAACTTATAAAGTTTCGAAGCATACTTAAACTGGGAGCCACTCATTGCGCGGTCTCCCGCATCATAGAGAACGTTTGTGTCGTAATAAGGATTCATTTTGCCTCATAAACTGCGCTGTAAGTTCATCGGTCGTAACCGGAACCGTCACAGTTATCATTCATCGGGTTATCTCCCGAACGGATAGCCTTTCCTTTCCCATTGCCGTGCAGGGAATCCTGTCCATAATGCACGGATGTGAAATCGGGACGAACGCCATTCTCATTCGAAGCGTTGTTGTAGTTCGCATTACCGTTGTTGTTCACATTCGCGAAGTACGTAGACGAAACTTTTCAAAGGCTACCCGATTGTTGTTATTCGGACTTTGCGGCTGCCTGAATGTGCGGTAGGAAACGCCCGTTATCAGATTGCCGCAATTTTTTAATGAGGTTGAAGTCTTTCTCAAGCTTCAACACAATGCGCGTGTATTTATTTTTGTCAGCAGGCAGAACTTTTGCAATATAGTTCAGTTCGTCCTGGAGCACATTGCAACATTCCAGCGCTTTGTCCAGTTGCAGTCTGCGCTCCTCAAACTCACTCATATAGACAGGGCTGATCGTATTGGCTGCCCGAAGGTGTGCCGATATTCCACGAGAAAGCCTCAGAACCTCGTCCCGCTCTTTCTCAATAAACCACATACTAAAGTCCTGATTAGTCTCCCGAAGTTGAGCTGCAGCTCGTTCCCGCAACGCATCGTCCTGAATATAATCCGTGACTTTACGGATGTGCTGTTCCAGCCGTTTTTCGCTGTACCCAAAAGTCAGCATCAACTCCGTTGTAATTTCAGAGCGAATATTCTGGGCCAGTGCCAAAGCATCCAATGAGGTCGCTTTTCTCCTACTTTTAGGAATATTAGACACGCAAAAATCCTTCTTTCAAACAAAAAATAACGGCGGCACAAGGCCGCCTGATGGTTGATCAGCCGATGACGAAAGCGGGACGAACGCCACCCCCATACGAAGCGTAGTCGTAGGCCGCAGAACCGTAGCCGTTCACATTCGCGAAGTACGAAGACGAAACTACATCCCGCAGCCAGAACCACTGGCGGTTCGAGATCAGGTGCGGTGCAAGCTGGAACAGGGGCAGCTGGCTCTTCTCCACAGTATAGTTCGTGGGAATCGTGCTGCCGTCGCAGCCAGGGGCAAAGATGTGACTGCCGTAGACCATGTTCTCGTTCATCAGCTCCACATCACTATCGAACCATGCGCCGCCAGAGGGCTTGCCGTTGGTCACAGCATTGGTCAGATAGACGCGATGGGTCAGCACATGGTCTGCGCCAAATACTGCAATCGCCTTCTCCTTGGCCTGTGCCAGACCTTCAAGGCGCATCAGGCTGTTGATGTAACCGCCCTCGGTCGTATTGGTTGCGTTCATGTTGTGGGTGTACAGCTGGGTGTCCGGTACGATGACCGCATGGTGACGATCGAAACTGGTGTCACCGCACTTCAGGTAGTAGTCAAAACCGCCAATGCGATAGTTCACACCACCGCTTGTCCAGTAGTCACCTACGTACAGGTCGTCAAAGCTACCCGCCTTGATGGCTGCCAGCTGTGCCTCCGTGGGAGCAGAGCCCAGGTTCTTACCACGGAAGATGCCGTTGTGTGCAGCAGCGGAAGCGGTCAGAACAGCTTCCAGACCAGTAGCCGCTTTTTCAGTTGCTGCCTGAGCCTTGCGTGCTGCATCTGCGCTTGCCTGCGTTGCAGCGATCAGCTGCTCCCATGTGGTGCTGCCCTCATCAGGAAGGTCTGCCGTTTCGGTGCCGCTGTTCTCGCCAACGGTGTAGGGCACATCTGCGCTGGTGACGATTACGCCATCACGAATGCCCTGGAAGGTCACCTTACCCTCGCCAGAGATTGCGGTCACGATAGCCGGGACGTTTGCCACATTGTTGGCGAACAGCGTCGCCGGAGGCGTGATCTCCTTGTTCGGGGTGTGCCAGTAGGCGCTGATGGTCAGGTTTGCCCATTCATCACGAGGCGAGATGCGCAGAGCATAGACGCTCTTATTGCCCTCATAGCCCATGTTCAGGGTGCTGCTGCCATCTGCCAGCTGTGCCTGACCATTCTTAGAAAGGATCAGATTCAGTTCAGTCATTGATAAGTTACCTCCTCTTCTTCGGTCTTATCTTCGGTTGTGATCGATTGCGGAGAATAAACAAATTCTCCATTTTGAATTCTATACTGCAGGATGATGCCCCGGCCATCCGGTATCTCATCCGTGTACAGCAAGCCATCAGGCGGGTGCTCACGGTCTACAGGGAAAGAATCGTTCACCTTTCCAATACTGGTAATCGTCCCATCCGCTTTATACGTAGTAACATACATAGCACCACCTCCTCAAAGAAATCCGTAAACGGCGACTGGCACGCAGCACTGATTGTGAGCATTGAACTTTGCGCCGTATGTCACATCAGTCCACGGCCATATCCACTTGTCCAGTTTTTTGGTGTCGTAGTAGCCGCCCGGTCCAAAGGTGATTCCGTTTTTGCTGGCAGTTACCTTACGTGCACGAGATTTATCCCACACATAAGAACAACGTGCTTCCTTTCCATTCAGCACTACGATTGTGTACTGGATCAGGCCGCCTTCTGTCGAAGCGCTATCAAATGGGCTTGTGTAATATTCCTGACAGCCAATTGCAATTACTGCGTAAGATGCCAGACGCCCATCTGAACAGATAACTGTTCCTCCTGCCATACCGGATGTAGGATCAGCATTTTCCCAAAGAGGAACCAGATTACGGATGCCATTAAAAACTAGCCCCTCATCAGTCATGGTTACATTGCTGCTTCCATTGGGACCGACCTGAACTCCATCTGCGCCATCTTTGATGTAATCTGTTGCTGTTTTTCCGGCTTCAATAGCTTTGGTGTCGTCGGTGTACTTCGATGCTCTCACCCAATCACTTGCCACATAACTGCCGCTTTCACGATCGTGCTGACAGCACAAAATATCACCGCTACCACCTTGTACCCAAAGGTCACCAACCTCATACGGAGGGTACGGCTGGGCGCTGAAGCAACGCACTTTTCCATCCGCAGTAGACTGTGCCCGTGAGGCATCCTGCAAAGCCTGCTGAACTTGCTTGTCTTCGATAACATCCCAATAGTAACCCCCGCTATTCTCTGTCCAGCGGTATCCAATACCCGTTGACTTGTCATAGTACAGGTCACCGATGTGAGCATGCTTTGCTTCAGGCGTTGTCCACTCAACAGCTGGATAGTTTTCTGCTGTAGGAACACCGGGATAAAACCATGAGCAGATACTGCTATCTACTTGTGTTTGCAAAGAGTCCATACGGGTCATCGCATCGAGAAGGTCCTGTGTATTCTGATTGCCAATCTCCAGTGCGCTTTCCATTTTATACTGGTAGGTACGCTTGTAGGATGCAAAGCTACCGGACATGGTTTCAAAATCCAATCCGAACGTATACTCTGTATTTTCAAGATTATCGAGTGTGAACACAATCTTGGAACAAAGAAAGTCCGAACTAATTTCATGCGGCAGACTTACAACATGAACTTTGTCACCAAAATCAATTTTGTCAGTATTGACATTGATTCGATGCAGGTCGAATGCGCGAATCGTAATTTTAATCGCCATCTCAACAGCCTTATTCAGCATTCGTTGCCCGTTTGCTTTCAAAGTGTTTCGATTGGTTACATCTTCCCAGATAACTGATTTTTGGATTTTGCCAAAGAGTGCAATGGCACTATCAGACTGTAAATAGTTTTTTCCGCCATTTACAAGTTTGATATCAACACGGTTTCCTTTGCTGTCAGCTTTGCCAAGCGGAATGATCTGTGTGTAAACATTGGAAGCATCCACATACTCACTCAAATCCAGAAGATTTTTGCCAAATTCGATAATCTGGCTAGATGCTTTTCCAATGTCGTCCACAAAATCAATGTAAGATACGCCTTTTTCCCTTCGAATGTACAAATATCTATCGTAATCACTCAGGTCCACCTCGTCCTTGCCAACTTTACCGGTCGATGCACCAATAAGATTGCCGGAAATAAGATTCCAAACGTTCGTGTAGTCCGTTGTTTTTGGATAGATAAGCACATCCGTAAAGGCTCCTCGTACATTACCGAGTTTGATCATTCGCTCTTCCGAACATTCAGAAGCATAGTGCTCAATAAGCTTCTTGAAATACTCCCCCATTTTGATTCCTTTTTTGGAATAATCATGTGGTTCATATTGAATATCGTTCAGAAAAGCCAGTTCACCTTCACAAGTAACTGCCTTGGTGTTGTAAAAGTCTTTCGCGTCGTTTAATACACGACCTTTCCAGAGCACCTCGTCATCTTCTCGAATCGTAATGATCGTCTTCAGTTTTTTCAAGCTGGAGTACATCGGATTGATGGATGGCAAATTAAACGTAAAGCTGCCTGCTTTATTCAGTTCAAGCGTTGCCTGCGGTTCTGTAATGGCATATCTCTCATCCAACAGTCGTGGCGAATAGAACAGTTTGTCGTCAGCGTATACGCTAAACATACTATAACCATCCTCCAATCGCCTGTAAGCTCACTGTCCCATAGCCTTTCGCAACAATAGACGTCGTTTCCCCTGGTATCAGCATGATAATGGGATCAACCCATGTGCCTTTTGCAAGCGATGTTGTATACCGTCTGCTAGATGTTGTGAACTCGATGGACATAGTATTCCCAGAAGACAATTCGATGCCCAATTTCGGACAAATCGGCTCGCCCGTATAATTGCTGACCGAACCAGAGAAAATAGTAGCGCTGCCATTAACGGCAATTTTCACAACTTTCCCAATGTCTGCAAACTTGTGCTTATACGGGTTGAAGCTGTAGTTTATGGTGAGCATGGTGTGACCGTTGCTTTGTTTGGGATTGTCCACCCAGCATCGGCCTTCATAAAAATAGGCCGCATCTTCTTCCAAACTAACACGAAGTCGTTTGCCCTGAAGTGCGGCCATCACCTTGCTGTAGATCGTCATAAAGGGTTCGATGTCATTTTCTACATAAAAATCCCAGCTTCCTTCTCGCATGTTAAATACCGGGTAGCCCGTCAATGCTTGTGCTGCATCAATTACACCACTGCCACCCGGCAAGTCGATATTATGCGTTTTTTCGGTCGGAGGCACAACGATGGGGCGTTCTGCAGGCGTGAGGTGCCAATCAGACCACGTATTGTACTGTCCAAAATTCACAGAATACTCGCGTTCCAATCAAATCACCCCTCTTTCTGCCAGAATATTTCTTCCGCCCATGTTAGAATCGATTTTCGGTGCCAGTTCACCAACAGTCTTTCCGCTGTCAAGTACAAGCTTCATTTTACTGATCGATTCTGCCATTCGGTCCACGCGATTGCCCAGCTGGCTAATTGCGTTTACCACATCGCTATTGTCCGACTGAGGCTTCGTAAACGCTCCATTTTGATTTCCGCCAATTCTCTGTGCAAGTTCATTACTGCGATACACACGTTCCGCTGTTTCAGCAGAAGGCGTATATGCCTGTGTAGCTGCCCAGCTGGTCGGAGATGCATAGTCAGAAAGATTCAGCACCGGCGTAAAAATCGGTTCAGCAGTCTCCTGTCCGGTTGCAACATCATAGAGCATCTGGGCCGCATTCGTGGCAATGTCAAGCGCGGAGCTGGTCATATCGTCCATGGAACGATTCACACCATCCTCGGTACTGGTGATGCCATTTGCAAAGCCCTGTCCCATGTAAGCGCCCAGCTCAGCCATAACAGTCGAGGGCGAATGGATACCAAAAATGCTCTTAAAGCCATTCACGATCCAACTGCCCAAGCCTTTGATACCATTCCAGATGCCGGAAGCTACACTGGTCACGCCGTTCCAAAGACCCTGACCGATGTTCTTGCCGACTTCCCAGATTTTCTTGAATACGTTACCGATGCCTTCCACCAAGTTGGACACAAAGTTTCCGATGCCCTCAGCAATATTCTGGAACAGATTCGAGATCCATTCGCCAAAATTGGCAAACCACTCTTTTACCTTATCCCAGTTTTTGATAAGCGCAAAACCAGCCACACCAATAGCAGCAATCGCCAACATAATTAGTCCGAGTTCTGGTACCGTTATACCAATAGCAGCTGCAATGGTTGTCAGAACACCCATAACGGCTTCTCCAACGCCTGCCAATGCACCGCCTTCTCCAAACAGCCCCATAACAACCTTACCGATACCTGCCAGCAAACCGCCATCCTCAAAGAGTTTACCAATGAAAGATGCAATTTTCGGCATGTATGTCGTAAAACCGTTCTTAACTGTATCCATCAGAGTCTTTCCAAAGTCCGACCCGAGGAAATTCAGTAATGCACTGATGGTCGAACTGATGGCTGTACCATAATCGCCATTCATGGCTGCTACAACAGCAGACATCGAAGCGGTAATGGTCTCCGCAGCACCGTCGCGCATATACAAACCAATGAAATTTGAGAGCTTCTGCGCAATTGCCGGGTACGACTCCTGCACTTTGCCCCATGCTTTATTGAATCCGTTTGAGATGGACTTCCAGTTATCAGCAATGGCAATGCCAAGCTGCATGGTAACCTTCTTTGCATCATCACTCATATTAAGCGCATCAGCAAAAGCTTCTGCATACCCAATAAAGCTATAACGCTCGTCCTGTAGTTCATGGAGAGCTGCCAGTCCATCATCCGTATTCTGCGTTCCGGCCTGTACATACTCGTTATACTTATCGTAAGCATTCGTGGTGCGCTTCAGCTGGTAGGACATATTTCGCAGAGCAGCACCCATGTTGATGGTAGAGGTCACAACACCGTAATCACCATCTTCAAACAGCTTCAGAAGAATGCTCTGCTGGTTGGAATACGTCTTCATCTCCAAAGCATAGCGCTCATTTTGTTTATCGAACCTGTCAAGCTCAGCATTGTTAAGGCTGTTCACCAACTGCTGATACTCGATTTGCTCTTTCAAATACCGTGCATATGCCTCTTGGGTCTTACGGCTCTTCTCACCGAACGCATCCTTGGTTTTCGTGTATTCTTCTTCTGCCGTAGTCAGTGCTTTAGCCTGAATCCCGATTTTCTTGTTGATGAGTTCGATTTGTTTGTTCGACTTTTCTGCAGCAGTTGCTGTCTTTTCGTACTTGCTGCTCCAGAAGCTGTACTCGTTTTCAGCAGCGCTGCTTTCGTCATCGTACCGGTCAAACAAATCGGAATACGTATCTTCGTATTGGCTTTTCTGCAGGTTTTCCAGCGTAGCCTGCTCGTCCATCAGGGTGTTGTAGGCTTCGCGTGTCTTGTCATTATTCTTGCCCACTCGTTTGAGAAGCGCGTCATATTGCTCCTGCGCAATCTTCACACGGCTGGTTTGCCGAGTGATCTTTGTGCCGATATATTCGCTTCTTTTCTGGGCAATTTGCTCATTGGTTGCGATGTCACCTTCGCGGGCTTCCCACAGAGAGTATTCCTTATCGGCCGCTTCCAACAAATATTTGTTGGCTTTAAGCTTCTTGGAATAATTCTCTGCAATCTGCTCCGCCAGAGTTTTTCCGGTTTTCTTTGTCGAGCTGGTGCTGCTCGTCGTAGTGGGATTTGTGGTTGTGGAACCAGAACCGCCCAACGTTTTCAGAATGCCCTCAGCCGTTGTGGTTGTCCCGCCAAAGACCCCGCTCAGAGCACCAACAATATCCGTAGCTTTATTCGTAACCTCCGTCTGGGTTGTATTCATACCACCAAGAAGGGTCGAACGGATGCCACCATTCAATGTCAAGAGACTGTTCTGCAGTCCATCTGTCTGGCTAAAGCCAATACACATGCCCGCCAGAATATTGCTGGCATCACCCTGAGAAACGGTACTCGGACTGTGAATCCCCCAATAGTCTCGGAACTGACTGTTGATGGTAGACGAAATATTGCCGCATGCTGCCGTAATAGCAGCCATACCAGCAGTACCTTCCATTCCCTGTGCCAGCCCCATGTCCAGCCAGTAGCCGTTTTCCTCCATCATAGTGCTGGGGGAATTGATACCTGCTGTTTCTCTGGTGGCATCCTCTACCGTTTTGGCCAGATTGACACTGCTTTCCCTAACATCCTTCTGGCTATTGTTCATACCTTCTGCCAGTTTATCGCCAACAGATTTTCCATACTCGGTAGCATCACGTTCGTCTGCTGCTTTGTTGGCTGCTCCGAACAGACCATCCAGCAAGCTGCCTTCCTTGAACCAATTTGCAGGGTTAAATTTCTCGCCAATAAAACTTGTAATATTCGCCCACAAACTGCTCAGAGCGCCCTTAATGCCGCCTCCTTCGCCGCCACCGCCATCCCAGGCCCATGCAATCAGATCGATAATGGTCTGGATTGCCACAGTGCCCAGTGTGAACAAAGCCTGTCCGATAGGCTCACTACACTGCACGATAACGTTACAGACAGTCACAATAAGCTGAGCCAGTGCATTGCCGATGCTTGGTGCCGCCTGGGCGATACCATCACAGACTGCCGAAACAATGGTCGCAATGGAGTTTGCAATGCTTCCCGCAATCGTAGCCAGTCCCTGGAAGATACCTGCCACAAACTCAACCAAGAGCCATGCCATTGCCTTGATTCCATTCAGAAACACCTGGAAGTTCAGACTATTCAAAAGGCTCAAACTTGACGCCAGATTCCCAAAGAACTGAGACACAGATGCCAACGCCATAAGTGCGCCAAGACTAATAGCCAGTGCGCTCATAGCGAGAGATAGCGCTGTAATGACCGGCGTCAACGGAGCAAGAATGAACGCCGCAGCTCCAACCACACCGAACGCACCGGCAATTGCCAGCAGTCCCGTCCCGATTTGGGCAAGGCTCAGGTTACCAAGTCCTGTCAGAGCCGGAACCAGAAGGTTGATTGCCACGGTCATGGTAGTCAGCGAAGCCGCTGAACCGAGGGTTCCCTTGGTCAGATTCAGAGCAAGGACAAATTCCGCAAGAGCGCCACCAATTGCAATGAGACTCTTTTTTATATCTTCTCCGTCCAAACTGGAAATAGATTTCATGGCTTTGCTGAGAATGACCATGCTGCTGGAAAGAATAAGTACGGAAGTCGAACTGGCCAGCATCTTCTTTGAAAAACCTGCAACAATGCCAAATGCTGCAAACTCACCCAACGCCGCACCGACCGCAATCAATCCATTTTGAATCTCGTTCAGGTTCATGCTGCCGAACTTTGCAACCGCAGACTGAAGAATGTTCAGAGCAGTTGCCAGCAGAATAAGCCCAGTTCCCTTCAGAACGCCGAGTTTGTCAAACTTGGATACTGCCAGAAAAGCACCCAGTTCAACGCAAAGGACGCCGATTCCAACAAGTCCACGTGCCAGTTCTTCCCAGCTCAGCCCACTCATAGCATTTACAGCACTCGCCATGATGCGAATAGCTGTTGCAAAGGCAATCATGCCGGTAGCACCCTTCATGAACTTACCACCAGTTTTGGAGAGCACGACCGAAACAGCAGTCAGCCCACCCATGATAGAGCCAAGGGCAACGATGCTCGAAACCAGTTTTCCGCTGTCGATAGATGCCAGTTTTGCAGCAGCACCTGCCAGAATGAGGGCACTAGATGCCATGGCAACCATCGTCACTGACATTGCGCCGAGCTTAGCACTTTTCGTTTTTCCGCCAAATTTATCGAGCAGCAAAAATGCACCGACAAGTTCACCAATCGTTGCAGTAAGTGCACCAATCCCGCTAGCCAGTCGCTCCGGCTTGATCATGGATAACACTGTCAAAGATGCCGCCATAATGGCAACAGCCTTTGCAATCGTCATCATTGTTTCGGCTTTCTTGGACTGTTTCCATGCATCAATTGCTTCACCAAGAGAGTCAAGCACATCTTTAATGGCATTAACGGTGTTTTTGATGCTTCCAATGACGTCACCTGCACTGGAAGTCAGTTCTTGCGCTCCCTTCAGGAATCCCTTGACACCTGCAAGGATGCCTGCAATCAAGCCACTGTTAATAACATTTGCAAGCTTCTCAGTGTCAAGGCTGTTAAAGGCTTCTTTTGCGCTTGCACCAAATTCCTTAAAGATTTTATCCGCCGAAGAACCAAATGCGTAAAGCCCTGGTGCGATAAAGTTGATGAAAGACATGAACCACTCGCCAAGGGTCTTTAACGGGTCAAACACGACAGAGACGTTATTCGACACATTGGTCAGCACTCCGGCAAAGGCCTGCATTCCTTCGGACACTTTCCCGATGATCCAGTGGATGCCATCCAGTGTCGTCTTGAACACCGTAGAATTATTGATTGCATTAGCCATTTCGACCAAGCAATCGCCCAGTGCCGCCGTAATGCTTAAAAAGCCGCCAGCAAGTGGAGATGCAGCATTGAATACCTCTCCCAGAACCTTGCCAACGGCTAAAAGTGCATTTCTTCCAACATTCAGCACTGCAAAAACACCACTGAATGTTCGCTCAATTTTGTCTGCGGTTTCATCACTGATGCTGAGTTTTGCAGTAAAGCTGTCGATTGCCTCTGCAATGCTATAAATCTGTTCAGCGTTGACAGGAGAAAACATCTTCTGCCATGCCTTCATCACAGGTTGAACAACTTTTTCGATAGCTTCAAAAATGTTCCAAATAGACTGGATCAAATGCTCTCGGCCAGAGAGTTCGCCAATCTTTTTTGAATACGTGTCAAGATTCAAACTGCCGTCAGCGATTTTCTGATTGACTTCTTCAAAACTCTTTGCCAGAGCTTTAACCTGCGTCGGGTCAAGCCCCTTTGCCATGAGTTCCTTGTCACTCAGTTTACTCAGTGCCTGCAACTGCTGGGTCGATTCATTCAATCCATTTTGAAGCTGCTCCGCAGAAACGCCCCCCTGTTGCAAAGCCTTAGCAAAACTACCGGCATCATCAATCTGCTTTTGAGCGATAGAACCGTTTGCAAGCATAACTTTTTCCAGCATCTGACTATAAAAGTCAGCACTGTCGCCCAGTGCGGTACTCAGCTGCTGCCAGCCACTGTTCAACCCGCCCTCCAGCACCGTATTACGAGCTTCGGACGACTTGTTGATCAAGTCTGAAAACACATCGCTGAACTTTGTAAAAAGCTCCTTCGCCTCTTCAAAGTCGCCAATAACAGTCTGCCATGTTTGGGTCCAACCGGACTGTAATGCCTCTGCCAAAGTGTCTTTCAGCTGGCTGAAAGTTTTAACTTTGGTTGCAGCATCGTTTGCAGTCTTGCCCATCTCCATGATTTTCTTGATTTGCTCATCGGTATAGCCGATGGATTTCAAGGTTTCCTCATTGAGATCGCCAGTAAATTTCTGAAGCGTCTCGGTCAGAATAGAAGAAGTCAACCATCCCTTGGACAGAGTTTCACGGAAGGAGCCTTCTTTTGCAATCATGCTATCAATAGCGACACCATGTACACGCGCAGTTTCCTTCAGTGCATCTTGGAACACCTGACCACCCATGCCTGCGTTGACCACAGAGTTCCAGTCCTGCAACTTCACAGTACCAGAAGCCAGCGCCTGAGAAAGCTGGTACATGGCGGTACTGGCCTGCTGACTGGTCGAGCCAGATACAGCTGCAAGGTTGGCGATACCCTTGATGGCCGCGACCGACGTATCCAGATCAACACCTGCTGCCGTAAAAGTACCAATATTACGGGTCATTTCCGTAAAATTGTAAATTGTCAGGTCAGCATAGTGATTCAGTTCATCCAGCGCAGCATTGACCTGATCCAACGTCGTACCTTTGCTTGATGTGTTGGCCAGAATCGTCTGAACTGCGTTGATTTGCGTTTCGTATTCCTGAAAGCCGCTAATGATGGGGTCAAGCGACAGAGCCTTTACAAGCCGTTCTCCAGTAGCAATAGCTTTGTTGGTAATGTTGGTCAGTGCCGTAACGGCAATTACATTAACAGCCGAAAACTTGCTCTCGATAGACTCCAGTGCTCTGGTCATTTCCGAAAAATCGACCTTCTGGGAGGCAGAGCTAATGCGCTCAAACCCTTTTTCTACACCTTTGAACTGAAGTGACTGCTTCAGCTTTTCTAAGGTGCCCATAGTCTGCCGGGTTCCTCTCTCGAATTGCGCATTGTCAAATTGCATTTGAACAACACGTTCATCGACTTCCCTGCTCATCCTCTCTTTACCTCCTCCCATGCTCGCTGAGCGATTTTATCAAAAATTGGCTTCATTGCCGGATTGATGTAGTCTGTTCCCTGTACATACCCGCCGTTTCGGGTTCCATGTCCGTATTGCAGAATTACCGCAATGGGCACACCGTCCACAATGTTCGAGTTCGACCATGTAATGGCAATGGAGCCTGTCCCCTTATGAACGGCATAACTCCAGCTATTTGCGGTTGTTCCGGTGTCCTTTGGTGTCGCCGCTCGCAGTGCTTCCACACCTTCCTGCCCGTACTGATTCAGGATTGCATCCAAATTCAATCGGTTAACACGTTTTAAAAAATCGCTCGTTCGCCTGAAATCACCTTTTTGTCGAAACATCACCACTTTCGGCATCGTTATCCCCTCGTACCAAATTCCTTCAGGCGTTTCTCGTTCAACGCACGCTGCCTGCTAAGAGCCTCGCTTTTGCTCATCTTCTTAGGCGGCTTCCGTTCCTCGTTACAAACTCGAATTAACGTGAATAGTCGATTAAGATGCCACTTTTCGCATTCCAAAGGAATGTGCGCGGCAAACATGCGCGCATAAATAGCCTCGCTTGTTAAGGCTTTTACTTTCACCTTAATCTTAGGGCGAGGCTTATTTTTCTGCGGCGTTCTGGGTTCGCATGGTTTTGGCTCGCCCGGAAACCAGGTGGCCGTCATCGGTTCGTCCATATATTTGTAAATGGCTGCCATGTTCGATTCCGTCAGCCGAAGGTACACGCTCGGCTCAACACCTTGCGTAACCGTCATGCACCGAACATAATCGACCATCTGTTCCCTTGTCAGTGAATCGTTACCGAAAAAAGGAACATGCCACTTCATTTCCCATTTAGACAGGGAAACAAGCGAATGCTCTAACCGGAGCGTTACAGCGTTCAGCTGCACAAATTCCTGCGTTCGTGCATCCCAATATTCCTGTTTAGGAATTGTGATTTTCAGCATTCTGCCTGCCTCCCTGTGCTGTTAAATGTTAGCCGTTAGGCAGTGCGATAGGCGCATTGCCTGCGATCTGAGGTGCGGGTTCAGCCTTCGTAGGCTTGGTATCGCACAGACCATTGATAAAGGCAATTGCCTTCTCCGTATTGGTGACAAGCGACATATAGAAATCGCTATAGGCCTGAGTAGCCTCGAAATCTGCAAAGATCTCCGGGCTCTTCTCAAAGCGACGGCTGTCCTCGCTCTTCTTGCCGTAGGAAATGCGCAGAACATCCTGGAACAGCTTAACCAACTCCAGCTGGCTCTTGGCGTTCACGATCTTCTTGATGTACGCCTCCATGCCGCCCTCCTTGGAAAGCGACAGGTTCAGCACTTCTGCCTCAGTCAGATTGAAATAGAAGTCTTCGGTACGCTCGGTACCGCCAAAGTCCACATAGGTCAGAGTTTCGGTAATCATTTTTCTTTCTCCTTTACAAAGTCAATTCCATTTTGAATGGATCAGGTGGTCATCAGCTTGATAACCTCATCCGGCAGCGGCAGATACGGGGTGGTGTTGGCAGTGCCGTACAGAATGTTCAGCAGCTTCTCCATCTTGGCCTGAGGCACCTTGGTGCTATCCAGCTCCATATGGGCGGTGGGCTTGTAACCAGTCACCTTGACAGGAGTGGTATCGCAGTCCCAGCTGAAGGTCTCAGCGTCCGGGCTGTCATTGTAGGACTCGTGACTGCGTTCAGAAGGAGATGCAGTTGCGCCCCACACCAGATGCAGGGTAAAGCCCAGCTCATCATCTTCATCGCTGCCAATGAGGGTCTGCCAGGTCAGACCAAAGGGTTTACGCTTCTGCTGGCTGATGGTCACGCCAGGAGCCACCTCCGCGCTGCCGTCGCACTCGCCAAACTCAGGCGGATAGAAGTAGGCCTCCGGGGTGAAGTTATACTTCTCGCCTGCACGGATGCTGCCGTACTTGATGTTATCGGCCCACAGGTCGGTAGCATCAGCGCCATCCGGGCTCTCCTTGATTGCGGTAATGCCGTTCCAAGCCACACCTTTGGGGTAAGCACCCTTATCCTGCTTATACAGGGCAACATTGCTAACACCCAGCTGGTACTTGCGCTCGCCGGTCTTATCCCATTCGATTTTTGCCATTCGAGTTTCCTCCTTTTCAGAAATAGATCGTTATAACGTCGTGGTACAGATTATCAGCCTTGTACGGCCGGTCGTAGCGGCACTTAACCATTTGCATAAGTGCTTTCGTAATTTTGGAATCCGGTCGTGAATCGATCACTGTCAGCTGATAAAAAATCCGCTGCAAATAAACTCTGTTATCGGCAGCGGCATTCTGTATTTTGGATTTTTCATAGCAGATACATGGGTAACTCATTCGCAGATTTGCTGGGGGCTGGTAGTACACGTTCTCTTTACCGCACGCATCTTTTACGATTTGGCGCAAAATAGCGTCAAGTTCCAGTCGGTGTTCCGCCATTGTACAGTCCTCCCAGGGTAAGTGTCAGCCGCGGATAGTCGATCTGCACTTCTGTCACTTTCCATCTAGCATCCATAATCTCTGCATATTTGATGGAGTCGAAGTGCTTATACAAAGTCGGATCGGCCAGAATGCTCAAAGTATTTGCGATGGTCAAATCGTCATTTACTTTATCGCCGGTCTGAACACGCCGGGTATTCTTCAAAAGCTCGCCATAGCAATCATGCTCGGTCACTTTTTCTTCAAAGATGCTCGGCTCTGTTTCGACAGTCTGCACCAGACCGATTTTTCCAAACCATTTGCTCATAGCATTTCACTCCATTTTGAAGTTAGATTTCTCTAACTTGATTTGTAAAAGAAATCAGGCAGTTGCAGAAGCCGCCCACGTCTGGGTCTTCACAGTCTCGCCTGCGGTCACGGTCACAACACCGGTAGTGCCAAAGGCAACGGGCAGCAGGTAGTTTGCGCCCTCGATGATGATCAGACGGCCCTTCTGGAACGCATCCTTGATTTCAGCCTCGGTCACGGTCTTCTTGAACGCTGCATCAGCGTACAGCTTGTGGTCTGCGGTCTTGCCGTAGGCCATGTAGTTTGCAACATGCAGGTCATTGCCCTGCTCATAGAGCTTGTTCAGCATATCGTTTTACCTCCTTATCAGGCCTTGGAAGAGTTGGCGGCATCCATCTCGATGGCCATTGCGCCATACGGAGTGGTCATTGCACCGGAGCAGCGGGTCTCGATCAGGTAGATCAGCTGGTTGTAGTCGATGTTGAAGTCATCGAACATGTTGACCTCGCCGCCCTTATCGGCACCCACGGTGTAATCGGCCAGGTTGACCACGATGCCCAGCAGGTCGCCGCCCTTGGCACCCTTGCGGCCTTCCATGCGAGGAACAGTCACGATCTCCTTCACGCGCAGCTTCCGGGCCAGAGCAGCCTCGTCAGCGTACAGCGGATGGCCGATGCCGTCCTCCAGCAGCAGCATGTCAGTCAGCACATCATCGGTGGTGTAGAAGGTCGGAGAGCCGGAGCCTTTGTACTCCTTACGGGCCTTGATGATGGACTTGATGGTTGCCTTGGCCTTGGCATCCTCATTTGCATTGGTGCCGGGCTGAACCACGACCTTAATGGTGTAGAAATCGTCATCGTTGAAGATGGGACGGATGTTCAGCTCGTTGATCTTATCATCGCTGGCATCGTCACGGCCATCGCCGATCAGGAATGCCATACCAAGCTCCTCGTTCAGCTTGCCACGCTGCTCCTTCTTGACAAAGCCGACCACATCCATGGTAGACATATCAACGATGTCATCGCGGTCGAATCGCTGCTTCTTGTAAACAGTGGTCGGAGTGGTGGAACGCTTCAGCAGCTTGAACACCTGCTCCTTCTTGTAGTTGCCCTTGATGTAACCCTTGGCACGAGCATCGTCCTCGGTCAGGTCAGCAAACATGACCTTGACACGGGCAAACGGCACATGATGGACGCTGTTCATAACCTTGTCAACCCAGGTCTGGTCGCGGTCCACAATGCGAGGCACCGTATCCAGATTGTGGTCATCCGGGAACAGGTAGTCCATGTTCTCGATGCTGTGGGCCAGCTCATCGCCGGTAATGCCTGCATCCAGGAAAGCATCACGCAGAGTACCATGCTTGCTGGCAGTTGCGATAATGCCGTTGATGTCATCCAGGCTGTGCTTCAGCACAGTGCCGCTGTTGTCGTTCTCAAAGCAGTGGTGCATAGTATTGTCCTCCTCACCATCACCCTTGTCGTCGCTCTCACCACCCTTGCCTTCATCCAGAGCAGAGCCGATGATAGCGTAAACCACGTTCTTCTGTTCCTCCGTCAGGGTATCAAATACCTCCTTGACGGTCTTCTCGTTGGCATCAGCCATTTTGCTTTCTCCTTTCGCATCCTTGTCGGTTTCGCCGGAATCGTCCGAATGCTGCAACGTTTCATCCTCCAGCGGGTTATCATCCGGGTCCAGCCCATGTTTCAGGCTCAGACCAGAATCGGTGTAAATATAGGCCTCGGAACTGTCTGTTTCGGTGCCATCTGCGCTGTGCTTCACGACTTCATCGATCAGAGCACCGGGGTTGCATCCGGCAATTACCAGACTCAGCTCCTTGATCATACCGTGCATCACCGTTCGGCCTGCTTTCTGGACACCGGTCGCATAAATAGACATCGCTTCAATATCACCGTTGTCCACGCAGGCCTTGGCGGTCTGACCGCTGGATGTATCGTTCAGCTTGACATAAGCGTACACGCCTTCCTTGCGGTTCTGCAGCAGTGCGTGACCCAGCACATTGTCGGGGCTGGAATGGTCATGGTTCCACACAACAGTAACTACCTGACCATCACAGTCCTTGAACGCATTCGGCGCAATGGTCAGGCCATCAAAGCACTTCACGTTGGCTTTGGTCGCCCAACCGGAAAAGTCATAATCGAAATTGATTGCCATTTTGAATTTTTCACACTCCTTCCTGCTGATCTGCATAGTCGTAGCCCTGCTCGTCAGCATAAGTTTCTTCGCCCTGCATGGGCATCCCCTCGTCTGCCGAGGCAATGTTACGGTTTGCAAGCTGGTCGGACTTCGGGTCCTTCGACGGCTTCATACCGATTACCTGCCTGAACTCGTTCGGGGTCATGATCTCGTTGCGGGTAAACTTATCGGCCATCTCCGCAATCATGCTCACCGGTGCCAGACGGAACGGATCGCGGAAGAACATGATGCTCTGTCCCTGCGTCCGGGCGGTCTTCGTCAGGAACTTCCGCTTGAACTCGTCTGCAATTGCCGACACGACAGGCTCAATGATGCGGTTCATGTAGTTATTCATCGTTTTCTCGTCCGCGGTACCATTCAGGATCTCCTGTGTCACACCCAATTGACTGTATACCATGTTCGTCAGGTATTCGATGGATTTCAGAATGTTGTTTTCGAGACTGCGATTCAACTGCACGATTCGCTCCGTGCCGTCCGTATAGGCAATACCGTACTTGGAGCCGGAAAGCTGCTGTTCGATGTCAGCCCTGCGCTGTTCAGCCTGTTCCTTGCGTGCCGGACTCTTGATGACATAGGGCAGCTGAATGATCATGTCCAGCTTTCCGCTGCCAGCCTGCTCATCCACCACATCCAGCAAGGCCAGTTTTCGCACCAACTGCTGCATAGTAGAGTTCGGGGCATTCATGACTGCGTAAAACGGATTTTCAATCAGAGCCACCATCTTCTTCGGGAAAGTGATTTCCTCCTTCTGCCCGGTCAGCTCATTGAACAATCGCACACGCACATGATTCGGGTACCACTCCACAGGTACGCCAACGCGCATGGAGTAGATTTCATAGCTGTTGCTATAGCGCGGGTCAAAGTTCGTTTTCTCTGGCACAACTGCTGCAACGCCCTCTTCCAAAAAGGTCATCACGATATCCTGAATCAGCCCTCGACCGGTCTGGTCGGCATTGGCCTCAGTATTCAGGCAATAATTAAGGCCCGAATCAATAATCGAATCAAACCGATTATTTTCATCGAGCTTTACGTGGTTGATCGTAATGGATGCTGCATCCAGAGCGATGCGGTTATAGATGGCGTTGATGATGGTGCGCTCACTCCCACGGGAAAAGCGCATCCGGTCAGGGCGGTAACTGTAGCCGCCCCCATAATACCTGCTTCCGGGAGGGTCCCGGTTGAGAAAGGCGTTCCAAGCGTGTTTCAGCCTGGAGCCAATGTTCATCTCCATTTTGAATTTTTCCTCCAAAAAGATAAAGCACATCAGCTGTTAAGCCAATGCGCTTGCTTAAAGGATTACGATAGACTTATAGTCAGAAATCAATCGACCGACTTATAATATTCTTCCAGAAATTTCTTAACAGGTGTTGTATATTCTGGTGCTGCAGATTTGATCAAATTTGAGTTCGGATTTAAAACAATTACGGGATTTTCTGATACATTCGTGCCATGAGTATCAAATAAAACGTCATAGTTTTCTTCCAACGCTTTTTTCACAAACGCTTTGCCTGTTGCAGTTTGCATCGCAACGTTTCGCGAAATATTTTCAGCCGGATCATCAGACTTTTTCTGTCCCAACTGCCTATTCGAGAAATCTGTATCCGAAATTGCCTGTTCTTTAAACTTTGTGTCAAGCAACATTCTTGTATACAGCTCACCCTGCTTGGCTGCTGTCATAACACGAAGATCTTTTGTGGTGGTATATGTTTGGGTCCATGTCGCAATATTGCGTTTAACATAGGCCTCTCCAATATATGCCTCCCATTTAGAGTGATCTTCTTGATTGATGCTTACATACTTCTTATTGTCATATGTAGGATCATCCCTAGAAGTTGAAACTCTTTTTACAATCGTTCCTTTTTTCAGGATTGGAGTTCCATCATAATTTTGAAATCTTCGGACTCCCCACTTCATGCCTTTTACGCCATAGTGGTAAAGTTCGCAAATTCCATTATTCCATTGCCACACTGTTTCCTCCTCCTTTCTAGCTCAGATAATCGCTCATCTTGCGTTCCATATAAGCGGAGCACTCCGAAACCGTCTTGTTGCCCAGCTTGGAAACGTAGCCGATTGTGTTTGCTCCCACTTCTTTTGCAATTCGCTCGGCGTTGTAGCGCATATACAGCTTGTCCACGACCTTCGGATTGGTCTCTATCACCGATTGCAGACGGACAGAATCTGTATCAAACACGATCATCGGGCGCTTTGCATGATAGCTGGAATAATCCTTGTCGTTATAATCCAGCAACGCATTGTAGCCTTTCTTACTCAGCTCCGCATAGAAACGGCTCTGTGCCGCCACTTCCTGTGCGTTATGATTTGTCAGAGAAAGGTTTAGAGCCTTATAGATGGCCACTTTTTCGGATGCAGTCAGTGTAGTGGGGTCTTTCTTCAAAGCGTTCTCTGCCTGTTTGAAAAGTACCTGCTGAGTAGGTCTGCGCATCTTTTCTTTAGAATCCGCAATGGATGCTTCAAGATTCTGCTTGAACTCTTTCTCTTTCAGCAGTCCAGCCGTAATATCGCTGGCGTTCTCATCGGAAGGCACCTTCAACTTCTTGACCGTTTCCAGTTTCAGCTGATAGACCTTCATGCTGTTGGCTTTATCGCGTAAAGCGGTGGCCGTTGCTAAGTCAACTTCGCTGCCGGAAGCGTTCGCCTGCTTTTCTGCCTGTTTGGCATCGTAGTTGGCTCGCGTCATCAGATTCTTTCCGAAAAGCCCCATGTACTTGTCACTGTCAGCCTTCTTATAGGTAGCGTAGAACGCGAAATTCTCGAAGTTCTTGGAAGTCTGAATCCGAGAGAAAGTTGTGCCCTTCTTCAGATATCCGTCAACATACTGCCGACCCGTCACCTGTGTGCGAGCAGTATTCACACAGTCTTTTACTCGCATCTCCATTGTGGATGCCATGCGCTCCATTCGGCTTGCGTTCTGACTTGCACCATAGCGCTTCCGTCCTGCCGGGGTATACGTGCCGTCAGCATACTGGTAACGCCTTACGCCCCATTTTTGACCTTTGATACCGTGGTGATACAATTCCATTTTGAATCACTCATCCCTCTCGCAACTTCTGAATAGCAAGAGCAATGCTTAACGCAGAACTGGTAATGGCGAGAACACTTCCCGCAACCTCCAAAGTATCACTGACGGCTTCCCGGCCAGAATAGACCTTCTTCGGGTTGAACATATCGTCATACTGTTTCTCCAGCATGGCGCGATTGATCCGTTCCCGCATCTCCTGGTCAGTCATTTTGCTCAAATCCATCTTTTCTGTCCTGCGGGACTGAATCTTCATGGACTTGTCGCTCAATGTTTTCAGATTACCTGCCATCTGATTACCTGCATCAGCAACAGATTTTGCCCGTTCACGGTCTTCACGAACCCAGCGATTCGGATCTTCCAAAGCATCCGCAGGCAGCCTATTATCTTTTTTCTTTTTATTGGCAGCAACATCCCGATCGTACCGTTTCTTGCCCGCATCTGTCAGACTGCCATCGGCAGTCTGGTAGCGCCGAACGCCCCATTTCATACCTTTGACACCCCAATGCCAAATCTGATTATTGTAGTACAAGCTTCATCCTCCTTCTTTATAAAGTATTGCAAACATACCCCCCCCGTGTTATACTGGGCTATCCGCTTGTTTTATGTGTGGAGGAGGTCTGAAACTATGCCTGATTCTCAACTGCGTCCTGCAGATTTCAATTGTGAGATTTTACCTTGCGAAACTCATCCTGATTTTGATGATTCGACCCGTTTTAAAAAGGTCGAGTTTCCAGAGCAGGCAGGGCTTGCTGCCAATTCGTTATTGCAGCTGATTCCTGCGCAAGCTGCGGCTGACGCTGTTTCCAATACGTATGTTCTCCGTTTCCCAAAGGGTATCCATGGCGCACTAATGAACTTGAATCAGGGCGGTCAGTCCACAACCATGGTGGATGCCACCGGACATTTTGCAGGTACTGCCTCTTTGTATAAGGTTGATCCCGCATCAGTTGCAGCTTTTCAGATGTTCAGTGTTGCTTCCTTTGCCACCGGACAATATTTCCTCGCAGATATCAGTTCCAAGTTAACAGAAGTCAATCGAAAGCTGGATGACCTTCTGGTATTTCTTCAGGCTTCCAAACGCACGGAGTTGCTGTCCGAACTCACATTTGTCAAGTATGCGCTTGCAAATTATTCGACCATCATGCTCAGTGAACCGCAGCGTATGGCTACCATCGGTAACCTGCAACGTGCAAAAATCAAGGCTGTGGCTGACATGGAATTCTACACGGAGCAGTTGGAAGATTCTGTTGGTGCAAAAACCAATGAAAATCAGGCCAGAACCGTATTGCAAAACAAACAGGGCATCGACCTTGCTTCCCAACTGTATGCCATCAGCACCATTATGGAAGCTTACTATGCGCAAAATTGGAACAAGTCTTACCTTGCGAATATCAAAGCCGATGCGAAACCTTTGTTTGCTCTCAGTCAGAACCGCATGATTGGTGCGCTGAAAACCTTCTCTGATAAAATAAACAAGGAAATCGAAAGCAAAAAGAAAGGTCTGCTCAAAGGCGATGTGTCTGCAAGCGAGCACAAAATTCTGGAACTATCTGATGCATTGAATGCGCAGCCAGAGTCTCCGCTTCTTGTCTTGGTCAAGGATGCACTGGACAGGCCTTCTGCTCCTACGGAACTTTACCTTCGTCCGAACGGCGAAGTCTACCAAAAGGTCGTTTGATTTACTCAAACGCTTCTCGGTTCAGCTTCCATGCAATGTAAGCGTCCATCATGGCAGCCACTGCATCAATCTTCTGGTCAGAACGGCGCTTCAGCAGTTTGCGGTTGCCATTCGTATCCTCCAAAGCAATACAGTTACCCATGGCGAATTGCATAAGAGCCTCGTCAAAGAGCAGTTTTCGCTGTTCGGAGAGCTTCTTCAGTTCACCCAAAGGAACGCTCTCAGTCTTTGCGCCCTGAATGACTTTCTCCACACCAAACGGCGCGTTCTCTGTGCACCAGCGTTCTACAAAGTCCTTAGCGTTATAGGGGTCATACCCAAAACACCGGACATCGTAGTCGTTCTGCTGAATGAAGTTATCGAGGTCATCATAGACCTGCATCATGTCCAACACTGTGCCATCAAACACCTGTAATGTGCCTTCCTGCATGAATTGGTCATATTTCTGACGCATCGCCTGCGGAAGTTTTGACAGTGTGTAAGAGGTGATGTAGTCTCGGGTTTTTACTCCAAAGAAGCCGTTCGCCATTGGGAACAGGAATGTAAACGCACAGAAGTCATCGCCCTGCGACAAGTCTGCGCCAAGAGCACAAGGCATCTGCCAGTAATCTCGGTGGCGATGTGGCAGGGTTTCTTCATACGGAAAGAAGTAGGTATAGCCCTCCATAGGAATGTTAAAGCGCTTGGCCAGAATGTCGTTTCTGGAACCAGGCGCTTTTTCTGCACGTTCTACATCCAGTTGGTAAGTTTCGTAACTGACAGTCTGTCCCAGGTTCGGGTTTGCCTTCAGCCACATATCGGGGTTTGTAACCTCATCGATGGAATCCAGTTTGTAGTACCAGATGGACACATGCGGGTTGATGTACTCCCCTTTCAGGATGTCCATTAACTCCATTTTGATTGTGTCGCCACAACCATTACGGACGGTTCCCTCTGAACTGGTTGCAACTATGAGATAATCCTCGTTCTTCGATGCACCCTGTTCAAGCGCACTGATGGGGTCTTCCCGAATGTCGCAGCTCAGCCACTCGTCAACAGTTGCTACACGGTCTCTTCGACCCTGCAGCTTATCGATGGTCATCGGGCGCACTTCCAGCAGACTGTTTGTCAGGAAGTTCTCAATGCCCTTCTTGGTTGATGCCAGTTTCACACGGTCAGCTTTTGCACCGGTCGTGTTCTGTAAACTGCCCTCTGTCATAAACTTCAAAAGAGGTCCCTTCGACCGAGCCAGTGCTGTACGGATCGGTGAAAGGACCTCTTCTGCTTGCTTCATGGTGGGTGCTGTAGTGCATTGCTGGGTGGTCGATACATCCACCGTCAGGAAGTAGCTCTGAATGAACGCATCATACATGGTCTTGGCAGCACCGCGAGGAATGATAAGATACTGCTTGGTGATAAGCCGTTTCTTGATTCGCTTTCGCTCGTAGTGACCGCCATGTCCTCCGGGGTTGGGCACGTAGATGCTGCGGTCCACAAAGTAGTACCAGCCGAATATCTCTTCTGCCCAAAGCTTGAAGGAATCCAGCAGTTTCAGGTCGCCACCATCGGTAAGGGTCAGTTCATTCTCACAGAATTTGACAAAACCTTCAACTGCTTTGTCGTCATAGTAGATACCCGGGTTTGCAATCAGGTCATCAATCCGGTTCATCTCCATAGAGACTTCTCGACATACCGGAATTTCACCCCGAATTACGGCCTCTCGAAACCGGCCATAGTAAATCGGCGTGGCCGTGTTCGATAATGGCATGATGTAATTCTCCTGTGAATATTATTTAACTTCGTGATATTCCGTCACGATTTCCCAGTCATTGCACGCCATGTTTTCCATGGTATACAGCATATCCTCGGAATCACGTACGTTGATGCATTTGCCATCCCAGGTATGCATCATCACTTCACCGTTTTCCAGCTTCCAGTATCCAGTCCAATGGTGTCTCTTGATTTTATGTCCGCGCTTAAGAGCGAACAAAGCACTTGCAAAGTTCATCTCATTTCTCCTTATGTAAATCTGTATAATCAGCACTCGTACGGCCAATGAAGCCGTCGATACTGCTCATACAGTTTCCTCCGGGTGGTCGTGTTCCACGTTCAGCCGCCACTCCATTTCGGCGGCAGTGTTCTTCAGTGCGTCCAGCATCGTGCTGCTTTGCGGCACGTCAAACCCCAACAGCCGCACCTTAACCGCCACATAGGCTTTCACGGCTTCCACCTTCACCGGGTCAGCAATGAACTGGTTCCAAGTAGCGCTTTTGTCGGAGATAAAAAAGCCCTCTTTCGGGCCTACGCCTATCTGGGTCAGAATCATCAGTACAGTGTTGATGTACATGATGATGTCCGGGTCGAATGCCTCATAGTCCGCAGGCAGACCCAGTAGCTTTTTTATGGAAGTGAGAATGCTGTCCATGGTTGCTCCTTAGTCCGGGACGCACTTGTTGTCCCACTTCTTGTAAACGTCTACATAGGTCTCGCCCTTGTCGCCGTTGTGGGTGATCTCGTAGTACATCCCATCAGATACAGTGGTGCTTACAAGCGCCTTCCAGTTCTGCAGGGTTTTGCTGAACCATACGATGAACACATCCTCGATGGTCAGCTTCTTGCCGTCGGTCACGTCCACGTGGGCATTAAAGTAGTCCACCACCAACTGCTTTGCGCGGTTCATCATTGCTTCGTTATTCATGTCATTTCCTCCATGGGCAGGTATCGCCCGGTCTTCGTTCTGTGAATACTGGTTCCAGAATGCTGTCATCCCCATAGTGAATAGCCTTATGCGTTCGGTCGGATACGCAAATCACATTATTGGGGTCGAGTAAGCACTCTCGGTGCGCCAGCACGTCTTCTTTTGTAATAGGGTTTATATGATGGATAATGATGCGTGGTCGGATAAGCTTTCCGCTTCGGACAACCCAGTCCGTAATCTCATGGTCAGGAACGCCAAGGTCGCATCCCATGTCTCGAACAATAATTTTGTCACGGAACATCCGCCACTCTCTGGACTGGTAAAAGTCTTGGTTCAGATACCGGTCAAATCCAAATGTATCATGCCCCACAGCGCCATGTAGCTGCAAATAATGAAACCGGTCTTCAAAGATCGAATATTGGCAGAGCTCAGAATAAGTTCTCAGATTCATCGCCATCTTCCACCCCGCCGTATTCACGCATCGCCTTGATTGCCTCCTTGTAAAGAAGGGCATTATCTTTAGCTGCCTGAATGGCATCGGCTTTTGCATGAAGGAGAGTGTTCTCTGCTTCCAACTTTTTCTTCTCCAGTTCTGATTTGACTGTGGCCAGTTTCAGAAAATGGGTCGTTTCAGCCGAAGATGCCGTTCCTTCACGCAATCGCTTCTCCACCAGATCCATTGCCAGGGAAATCATCTGGTTTTCTCGTACTTCTGGGGACAATGTTGGCCGCATAGGAGCCACGTCTTCAGAAGCAGCTTTCTTTGTCCTCATTTTTGTCATCCTTCTATTCTGTTTTGATTTGGTTTGTACTAGAATCTTGCCTGTTTCCCACACTTTTCAATGGCTTTTGTAAGAGTTTATGGGAGCCGGTTGTGGTGTCTTTCTAATCATTTGAAAGGAGAAGAAAAATGAACAAACGACAAATGGAGGTTGTTTGAAGAGAGCACCCTCCCATAAGCTCTTACAAAAACCACCGAGGCACAGTCTACACCCTGAAACCTCGGCAGTAGTTAAAACCCAATTCTCAATTTTCCCTCCGGGGAAAAATCAAAGACCGGCGCGATTTGGGGAGGGGGTGTATTTTTCAAGCACCCCCCTATACCCCTTTTATGCTGTTTGCTCTCCAGGAGCATCGTCTTTGATATCGAGTTTGAGCTTTTTGTAAATATTGAGCGGGTCATTGGCCACGATTTGGTCGATAGCCTGCTCAATTTCATACGCATTTTCTGCATCCGTAAGCTGGTCAGAAATATATGCCATTCGCATCAGCAGTCCGGACGAATTATAACCCTTGTCAGTATCGAACTGATACCAGTCCTCGAACTGTTCGTAAGGACTATAAGGGTTATCAACAGTGGTTAAAAAGCATCGAATCATAATTCAAGGCCTTTCTTACTTGTTAAGATTGTCATAAATCGTCGATTCAGGAACACCACAAGCCTTCGCAATCTCTGCATAGCTATAGCCATTGGCCAACATCGCTTGTGCTTTGCCCAACTTAGCAGAAGACAACGTTGTACTTGCCTTTGGCATTGCTCGCTTGATGATCTCATCCGACTTTGACGAATTCAGAATCTTCATCAACTTAGAATCAGAGATTGCGCCAGCTTGAACTGCTTCCCATTCACGATCTGTGAACGTAATCTTTGTCTTGCTGCCGCTTGCGCCAACAGAATCACGTGCACGCTGCATCTCAACAGCAGCAATCTTCTTGATTTCTTTCTTGTCTTTCTTATAGTCCAAGCCCTGAGCCTGTACTTTAGCCTTTATATTCTCGTTTGCAATAATGGTAGCACGCCTTTCTTTTGGCTTATTACCAACAACTGCATTGAGTTTAGCATTGATAGACTCAACCTCAGCTCTATATTTTTCGGCTGCATCGGGACTCTTCTTGATACCAGGCATATTTTTTGCTTCTTTTCGTGCCTGATTAGCAAGAGCCTTCAGTTCATTCGAGAAATCGGCATAAAGGTTCTCCTGGACTGTACCGGAAGACAAAGTTCGTGCATCAGGTGTCATAGAAATAAGGCTTACCTCTGTCATAGCCTGCACCTTCTTGCCCGTCTTTGGGTCAATATAGGTACGACCAGACTCTTTGTAAACCTTCTCACCAGTTTCCTTGTCAATATGAGGGCTTCCTCTACGCTCAGGTACACGAACGGTTTGCTTCCGTCTGGACAAGAGTGTGGATGCACCACCATATTTTTCTGTACCATCTTCCTGTACTCGGATTTGCCATTTCTGCTTTAGCTCCTGGATACCATTTTCACGCTCAGAGCGTTTATAATCCAGTTTGTGCTTTTCTGCATCAATAACAACCATGGAATGCTTAACAGCACGAGCGATATCGCCTTCCGGCGCTCCTCGAAGAGTCATGTCAGTAATAAGATTGGAAATAATCCCCATCTCTTTCTGCTTTTCTTCTTTTTTCATGAGGCGTACGCCATTTGGATTTCCTTCAGGCACAGCGTATGCAGTCTTCGGATCAAAGTCTTTCAAATCCTTCAGAGCAGGGGTGGATTTAATATCGACTTTGCTGGATCTTGGGATTGCAACGACCGTGTCTCCATCAAAATCAGCGCCCGATAACCGTTCTGCAACCTTTGCATTGATACCAATTGCATCCTGCACGTTACCAAGGTTCCTGCGCCCGGACAAATTCTTGTTGTTGACCGTAACAATAGGAATTTCAAATGTGCCTGCATGAGGGAAACGAACCAACGCCAGTTGTGTTCCGTCAGGATATGTAGGACAGTAGCATTCTCTTTCACCAATTTTGGACAGCGGTAAAATAACCTTTGTCGCCTGACCTGGGAAAGAAGACGCTTTCAGGGTCATCGAGTTGCCTTCACATGTATCAGCAAAATCCATTAACAGTTTTTTTCGAACTGTCGGATTATTATACTGCATGATTTCATCGTATTCTGCCTTACGATCAGCAACAGTGAGGTCCAGCTGCTGTTTCAGCAATTTGATAGGTTGTTTGGATAAGAACTGAGACGAAAGGTTCTTTGCCATGGTGTCCCAGTCGCCTTCTTCTTTCAGTTTATTGATAGGTGACAGATGTTCTTTTCCATCCTCACCAATATAGGTGCTCTGCCCATTGGCTTTGATAGATGCGCCGAAAGGATTATCCGGGTCATCCTTGATAGGCTTTAAGACCTTCATTTTGGGAGTGCCGGATTGCTTGTTGGTATTGAACACCACATCATAGCCTTCAGGAATATCATCGGAATATACAGCCATACCTTTCAGATAATGACTGTCATCCACCATGATACGAACCTGCGCATAATGCGATTTTCCAAGATTCAGGTCAGCAACGCCTCTCCGAATCTCGATAACACCGTCCCTGTCTAGGCCACCTTCATCGCCATACCGGATACAAACACGGTCGGAACTCATGCTGCTTGGACGTTGTAGTTTCTTGAAAGTTTCGCCGCCATCTTCCGAATGATAATCGCCAAGGGACTGAATCTCGTTCTGATGCTGATACGCATATTTTTGATCATACTCAGGCTTTGCCAGAACCGTAATATTAGTCTGCTGGTTAATATTTGTCGGTTGACGGATGCCAACCCCATAACGCTGATATCCTTGCTCGGCCTCTAAAATAAATATCGCATCATCCAAATCGCCTTCCGATACGCCCAGTACAAGATTGGTGCCTTCTGACACGTCAATCATGCCTTTCTTATCGACTTCTTTTTTCAATGTTTCGGCAATTTCCTGAGAGCGGGTATATTTATCTGGCTTGTCGTTTTTAAGCATAGAGCGAACGGTGGATTCAGAAAGGCCCATTTTACGACCAATTTCTGTCGGTCCAAGTCCATCTTGAGCCAATGCACGTGCACGGTCATATTTGAGTTGCTGGCGCTCGTGTATAGCCCTTCGTTGTGCCATACGGAACTCGCTCGGTGCCATCTTATATTCGTCAGGCATAGGATCATTGATGGCTTGAAGGATATCCTTTTCTTTCATACCGCTCTTCTTCAGCTCCTCAACGCGCGATAGAAAATCGCCTGAGTGCTGATATGGAGTCTCGCCAGATCCCCATGGATATCTTCCTGAATGGCGCTTTGTGCCATAATGTTCCAGAATATTATCCTCTGCTGCGATACCGAAATATCCTCGAATATCTCTTTCTACCGGATTCATGCTGTAGCTCCTAACTTCAGTTCAGTAATGATTTTATTGAACTCGATGATTTTGGTAATGATAGGGTCGATTTCCTCACAGGTCGGATTCACGATCCAAATATCATCGTTTTGGTAGATGCGGTTTTCAATTTGAATATCGCGAGGCTTGATGCCGTACTCCAAGCAGAAAAGCGCATCGTAAATGAAAAGCTGTTCCATGTGTGCCGGTACCAGACCAGTCTTCAAATCGTGGATGCGCAGGAAATTGTTTGCAAAATGGATTGTGTCGGCCGTACCATAGCAGTTCTCTGAATAATAAAGAACCACTTCTGGGGTCATGCAAAATCCAATTGCATCGTTGACGTAAGAGTTGAGCGTTTTTTTGCTCCGAGGAAGCTTTTGTCCAAGTGCAATGCTCTCTGCTGCATACGCATGAAGCCGTGTTCCTCGCTCCTTCGCCTGATAGTTCACAAAGGACTCTGCTATCCGGGCTGCATCATAATTGATCCAGTGATACTTACTCGCTCCCAGAAAAGCGTGCTGGCCTTGCAGTCGTGAATGATCGTTCCAGTTCATCCAGTATCTCCTCCTTGTTCTCAGGATAAATAAAAGAGGCATAGCTCATCTCATTCATCTTGGCTACATAGTAGTCTTGATTCGGACGATGCGATGCCTTGCCTGTTTTCTTTCCTTCGAGTGCTGCCCATCTGTCTCGATATAAAACCAAGAGATCCGGAATCCCTTGAATTTCATTCGGGTCAAGATGAACGACCATGCAGCCGGGAAAGCGTTTCTTCAGGTCTTTCACCAATCCTGTTTTGAATTTGTTCTCTAGCATACAAACCTCCAAAAATAAAAAAGGAACAGCATGTTTTTACGCACACTGTTCCTCCCATAAAAGAGCAAGAAATTTACGCGGGGATATTTGGTAATATTTGTCAATCTTTTAGAAGGGTAAAAAATAAGGACTGCCACTATCGTGACAATCCTCAAACTTTCACCTTACAGATACCAAGTAAAGGGAGCCTCCTCGTACATTTCAGGAGGACCTGCTCGCTTCTCTGCATTCGGATACATATATTCACCATAATCGTTTTTCAGGCCGGTCTCGTCATCCCAATAAGGCATGGGCCAGTCAATGTCGGAAATATCATAGATCTTGCCACAAATAGGACAACGCCACTTTTCCTGATTTCGTACCTTTCTCATCCTGATGCCATTGCATTCACACCAGGGCTCTTTCACATGAAGTTCTGTATCGCCATTGTAATAGCAGCGCACTAAATTATTTGCACTGTCCAATGTAGTCCACTCGTGATAGCCAAACTCGTTTTCATACTGGGCCATAAACGGAATTTCACGCTTTTTCATAACTTTGCACCTCGTAACTCAATTATATAGTTTTTGTCGTTCTTTTACAAGGTGAAAGTGGTGGCCCTCTTGGCCAATTCGAGCAGAAAACTCGCTGTGGCCAAAAACCCATTTTTATTTCCAACTACTATATATAAAATTTTTAATTTTTTTATTAAATTAAGAAAAAAGTGGGTTTTTGGCCAAACGGCATATTTTTAACGCATCTACGTAAAAAGTTGTGGCCATTTTTGCAAAAATTTTTGGCCATAAAGTGGGTTTTTGGCCATAAAATCGCCATTTTTTCACGCATTGACAACCATTGACAAGAATTCCACGAGAAAAAATGGCCAAAAATTCACACCGTGACAATCTTTGACAAATCTTGACATCAAAAAGAAAAGGCCCTGAAATTGCTCCAGAGCCTCCCCTTTTCAGTGGATAATGCCTAAATTTTCAAACATTGCCATAATGGAAATGTATGTCATGAGCGCTGCAAGTATCAGCAGTGTAACGAACAGGTAGCGCCTTCTCTCAGCTTCCTCTTCCTGCCGCTTCTTCTCTTTTAGTGCCATCCGCATCATGATAATTTCCTTTAGGTCCTTAGAAAATCCCATCCAGAGCACACCCTTTCTGTCCTAAGAATATCAGTCCTTAATCATGATGTCAAGGTTGATGATGCTTACCATCCGCTTGCAATGCTCATCCTTGTACCGGAAGACCACCGCCGCCATTGTTTCCTCATACGAAATCTCAGCGACAGGCTTCTGAATGGTCGGATTGGTACCACGAATACGTACCCAAACCTTGCCATCCTTGACGCTCTTCTCGTCAATGCCATAAATCCGCATCATAGCTTATCGTGCCCCCTCTCGCATCAAATATCTTGCAGAAATGTACAGAAACTGCTTCAACGGCATCGCTTGCCGAGGAGTATCGCCCAGCACCTCGTAATAAAGCGGCCCATGCGTGTTCTTACGAACCACAGCATAGTCCACTGCCCGACGAAGGAGCCTGTCCATCGCAATGGCACTCGTGTGATACTTCAAGCACAACTGCCGGTTGATGTCCACAATGGTGGGAGATTCGTTGTTCTGCAGGGCACCTTTGAGAATATCGATGGCATCAATGAGAGCATCGAAGCCGCTCATCCAAACGGGCACCCCAATTTTGTCTACATATTCATAGGTGGTCATATAGCTTTCATCATCTTCTTTCGATATTTTTCGCCCAGCGCCACCACGTGAATATAAGTCATAGGCGTAAAATGTACACCCATCTGCTCACTGATTTCACGAACAGCGCTTCTGATCGAGGTTTCGACCTTCTGCGGAGGAATCCCATGCTTCCGAGCAATCATGATGTAAATATCCGTCAGACTTGCCGGTGCAAGTAATCCGGAGACCATCTGAACCCCAATTGTAATAGCTTCATCAAGGTAGGTCACGACCGCACCTCTACGTCCGGCAGAATATCCGTGTGGAAATAGAGTTTATAGTGGTATGGATCGGTATGAGTGCCGGTGATATCCTCAACAACATACATGGTGTACTCGTTCAGGTAAATATAATTCTTCTTATACTCGTTCGGACCAGTCTTCACCGTACACACAAGTTCATTGTTATCATTGTTCGAGATGGACATAGCACCTTCCATTTCAAGGATGACGTTGTCCGTACGTGCGTTATAGACCGTGATCCGGCGCTCAGCTTCAAAGTAGTTGGCCTGCTTAGAAATGTTCCGATTTACCTTATCCGCTTCGGAGCAGCTGCACAGAACCACACAGCCAACAAGCATTATCAGAGATACGGCAAAACAAATCATACGATTTTTCATAGTTACTTCTCCACACTTTCATTTCCCGTCTGCTCATCCGCAGGCCAGAACGTGTAAATATCATCGAACACCACCGGGATCTTGCTCTGAAGCTCCTTCAGCAGCGGGCACATGAGCTCACGCATCTGAGGATGGGCCGCCACAGGAGTACGCAGCTTGAAGATATTGCGCCATTCACGGTAGTTGGCCGTCACCACGATCTCGGTCTTCAGGCACAACGGCAGCACGCAACGAGCCTGTTCGGGACGGAGACCACATTCCATGAGTTGCTTGTAGCCAAATTCAGCATAGCCGCAACTCTCATGCCATACTTCATAGACTTCGCGTTCTTTTTCAGGAATCTTATAGTAATCCGGATCACAAATATCGAGATTTGGAACGTAAGACGGCCGAATAAAGCTCAGTTCCCCACCAAACTTCTCCTTCGAGTAGTTGCAGTACCGGGTGCTCTCCTGTGCAAAGCTCGCAATGCGGTGCCGCACCAGCTCATTCGCCACACCACGGTCACAGGTAAACAGTACGGACAGCTGAGAATGCTCCAGCATAGCCTCGTGCCCCTGCTTCACCAGAAAGCCCACCAGCTTCTTCGCCGACTCACCGTCCGGAGTGATCTTGTCCTCGCTCTTGTAGCAGACCCGCGCCACCCGCTCAATCTGCTGGAGCTCCTTGATGCCGCCCTCAGAAATATCAGTGAGGATTTCGTACTTAGGTTCAACGATTTTCATAAAATGTCCTCCAAAATATCATTTAGAATCATGTCGATCACTTCGTTCAGAAAAGCAACCAGACGGTACGGCCAGCTATCAAGCCTATTCTTAGATCTGCAGTCTTTTTCCTGAATATCAGTAGGTGTTTTCATTTCAACACATGGATGCTCATACACAGGAACCTGTATAGTGGGTCTACGAACGATGGCATACGGGATATCATCCGCCCACAAAACAATTTCCTCGTATTGCACTTCTTGGGTGCATATCTGCCGAATATCTTTTGCGCTGTATGCTCCAGCATTGGCTATTGCACTTAGTGCTCTGGAAAACTGTTCAAAGTCATCCATCTCTGTCACCTCACACAATGCTCCATATAAATCGCAAAATCATCATGGTAAGCGATACAATAATTGCTAAGAAACATCCCGCTACTACCAGAACAAATATCTGTCCGGCATGAAAACACAACTTCTTGAAAAACTCGTCCATGTTAGATTTCCTGCCTTTCGTATCCAATGAAGTCTGCAACACCAATATCACCATTCCCACAGTTGTGCTGTGCGTATAATTTCGGAACCAGCGCCATTCGTTCAGATATGTACTTCGGAGTTCCGTTCGCACGTCTTATAAACTCGTTCATGTCCTTGCCAGCAGCAGTTCTCCCATGTGTCGTCACCGGGCAGAACTCCTTACCGCATTTTCTGCACCGGTAAATCTGGTTATACAGTTCTACACTCATGCGATAGCCCTCCTCGCAGCATCCACCCTGCACTCCGCAGCGTTCAGCTCAAAAATAGCAGCCGTCACAAACTCCGGGTCGCAGTGCTCAAAGTGATTCCGGGCAATTTCCAATTCTTGTAGAGGGTTGCAATATTTATGGATTGCGTCAATTCGAGCTTCACATTCTGGAATTCCCAACCAACGAGACCATTCTTCTGTTGGAGATTTAATTCCGAGAAGCCATTTGATTGGTTTCGTCCAGAATATCTTGATAAACTCAGCGATTTTTCGTAGCATTTCTATACCTCCACATCTTTGTGACCTGACGAGCCGTGAGCCAACCTTCAACAACATCATGGCCAAGCAGCTGTGTACCCATCACCTCGATAAGCCCCTGCTCAAAGCCATAGGAACCCCAACCCCAAACGCCATCCCAGATACGATTTCCAGCAGCATCATACGCAATAATTTGCTCACCACCATCGTGCCGTCCGCCAGGAAGATACTCCTGATTGTCCGGTCTGTCCATCTCTGGCCAACGACGTCCATAAGTATGTGGAACCTTAGCGTGCTTCAGCAGAATATCCAGCTTCTGCATATCGGTCATGTGGCTTTGTACCCGGAGTTTCCAGGTTTTCTTAGACATATTTCTCATTTGACTTTCACCTTGGCTTCCCCATACTTCACAGGCTTCTTGCTACCTTCCCGCGCACACTCCGTCAGGCACTCATTGCAAGGCTCGTCCGTCTCCAGAACCTTGAAGTTCTTGCACTTCGGGCAGTAAGTCGCATAGTCAACTTCGCGCATCCAGTCATTCATCGGACTTTACCTCCTCCACGATAACATGAGCCATTGGCTCTTTACAAACAGGGCAGTATAAAAGTTTCAGTGGTGCATTATTCCATGTTTCTTTAGGTACTTTATGCGTATCGCCACATTGCTGGCATTTAATGCGCACTATATCTAATGGTTTTACCACGAGATGTTTCTCCAGAAACTCCAGTTTACACTTTGTGCTAAACCTATCATCCAACTCCGGGTGGGTCTCCCGCTGGTTCAGTGCCCAGAGCAGATTCCAGCAGGCAGCGCGCAGGTGGTCCTCATCATCCATACCGACCATGTACTTTGCAAGATGCCGAGAGGCACTGTCCAGCAGCGAATGCAGCGGAATACCCTTATCCACATTGTGCTCACCGTACTTCAAGGCACCTTCTTCGCAGTGCTTGCTGACCTCCATGACGCCATACCAGGGCAGAAGATCCATTCGCCCCTTCCCTGCGTGCATATCACGCTTAGCACCGGTTTCGAATTCGGTGCGGTCTCCAGAATCTTTAATCATAAAATATCATTCCTTTCTTTCAGCAGTGTTTATGGATTCTCCCCTGCATAACCTTGTTGGGAATATCCAGCCACCGAATCTTACATTTGTCCTTGTAGTCAGGACGCAGCTTCTGCGGAATTATCTTCAATGGCTGTCTTTTGATTTCTTCAATCAAGTCCATGAGACAAGCCGTTACTTTCTCGAAGCATTCTGCAATCGCATTTAAGACATCTGCTATTTTCTCACAGGTCGTTGCAGTAAGCCTTAAAGAATCATAAATATCATGCTCCATAGAATTTCCTTTCGTTGAATTGCTTCTTTTGCATCAGCGCTCTGGAAATGGCCACATCAATACCACTCCGGCTCTTCAGGTGGTAGAACCAAAGATCCTTGTATGGGGTATTCAATCGGTCAATGCGCCCAGATGCCTGCTCCATGACCTTATAGGAGTAGTTCTGGCTATAAAAAATGATGGTATCTGTTTTAATACAGTTCCAACCTTCTGCTCCTGCATTGTATTGAACCAAATATACCCACCGGTTCCCTTCCGGTATCGGTTGATGCTTGTGTCCATTCCACTGAGCCACTTCCACGCCTGCGTCATAGGGCAGATTCATAAGAATATCCAGCTCGTAATCAAAGTTATAGAAGATAATGACTCTCGGATGTGTCATGCAAATATCAAGCACTTCCTGTTGCCGAGTTTCATCCGCATTGACCACCCTCCGCAGGCTGGAACAGAACTCACTTGCTGTTTCGATAGGCCGCCCTTCCCATGGATTCCACCGACTCATACAAATGTCTTTGTACTTGCGCTGGTCGAATCCAACATAGATGTTCTCATGATGTGGTATCGTCTTCCGCTCAAAGTCCATATCGACCAGAATCCGTTCCCGCAGACGTATCAGCCTGCCGGTGTTCAAATATCTATCGATTTTGGGATACTTTGAGAATCGACTATAAACCACGTGCTCATTATTGAACTGTGTCCGGTTTTTATAGAACCCGTTTGCAATGAATACCGGGATGTAATCCGTCCAACAGTCGCCAGGCGTAGCACTCAGAAGAATCCAGTCGTTTTCCTTCGTAATGCGTAAGAAATCTTTCACCCACGAGCCATTGCCCACAACGCGCTGTTCATCGAATATGAAGAACGCGCGTTTGGCTCCAACATACTTGCCGATGTTATTCCAGGAATCTATCACGACCTTGTGGTTGTAAAGGTCAAGGCTCTCATCAGTAGACATGAAAAAGGGAGCGAGTTCTTCATCCCACTCCCCTGTGTCACGTTTCCGTGCTGTTGTGATAATATAAAGGTCTTCGGGCTCAACCATCGGAACATACTCTTCTGTATTGAGCTTTCCATCGAACATCTGGTAATAGAATGCCAGCCCTGTTCTGCTTTTTCCGCTTCCCACCCCACCGCACAGAATACAACCCAGTCTCATTTTCTGGACTGCTTCGAGCTGGTAGTCGTAAAGCTGAACTCCCGCCATCAGAATAATCACCTCATTTCTTTGTGAACATGAATAGCTTCGGGATCGCAATGGTTCTCGTAAGCCAACAGTGCAATTGTGGCCTCCTCTTCATCTGCACCCTCGCCAAATATCGTATATGCGAATATCTCTTTGCCTTTATAAGTAAAGACTTTCCATAGCTGTTTCGGTTTCATAGCAGTGACCTCAGGAAATTTTCACAACGGTTTCCTTACTGCCCTGATTGCCGGTAATAGCGTCCGAAATAGAACCGTAAATTTTCTTAACGTTCTTCAGGTTGTCATTGAAGTCGTCCAGAATATTCTCCATGCTCTCTGCCAGCTGATTCTTGGCCTCGTCTTTTACTTCTTCGCGCAGATCAGAAATATCAATCCGACCGAGCTGGTCCTTGATTTCCTTCTTTACACTACCCTGCAGGGTTACATACTCCTTGTTGATGGCAGACTTTACCTGACGAGCTATTTCAGCGTGAATATCCGTAATAGCCGCGCTAGTTGCCCGCTGGATTGCATAGTCAGTCCGGTTCACGACAGCCTTATCCACAGCATCCTTGATGATATACTCAGGGATCTGGATGGCGGCATCATCTGCCAATCGGTCAATTTTGCTGTCCAGCTTCTTCGCAAGGGTATTCATCTTGCAGTGAACTCCGACAGCATAACCTGCACCGACCAGACCGATAACCCATCCTGCTGCATTCATGTAGAACTCCATAGATTTTTTCATACTGATACTCCTTTGTTTTATGTGTGTATTTCGGACACTTGCAGGTCATACAGGATTCGAACCTGTCACGCTCGCCCCAGCGAATGACCCATATAAAAGGAGCCGCAGATTTCTCCACGGCTCCCGAAATTATTGCGATTACTGCTTTGGCTTCATACGCACAAAATATCTTTTACCATCCTCGTCTTCAATCAGACAGTAGCAGCGGCGAAACATCCTAGCATATTTCTCGATCATCTCATCAGAAAGAGAGCCAAAGTCATCTTCGGTCAATCCTACAATCAGAAATGTACCAACCACATAGTCGTACATCTGAGCGTCAGCGTTATAGAGCGGCCGGTTGAACTCCAAACCCATGAGTTTACCCTCATCGTTGCAAATAAGAGCAACTTTATCATCCCACGGGTAGGTTGCTTGAATCAGGCCGCCAACCTCTTTCTGCAGAGATTCCAACGAGCCATCAATTTCGATGACCTCCGGTCGGCACATCGGTTTGATACGCAATACTTTCATAGTTCTTCTCCTTTATTAAAAATATAAGTCTGAGCTGCTGCCTCTGAGAACGCCATTTGCGACGTGGGCACTCACCGGCTGGACCATTCAACAGAAGACTAACTCCTGCACTCAGAAATATCATTTAATAAATTTCGAGGTTTGCGAGACGTGCATCACGACGCTTCTGCTCGATGATGTCAGGAGCAACGTAGCTGACATTCACCAGATAGGACGGGATACTATAGTTCTTTGCAGCGAGGTTCTCGATGATGCAGCCACGATAGCCCTTGTCCTCATCGTAAATGCCAATGAAGCGGTCTGCCTCGGACAGTTTCTTGATGCTCTCGCCGAGATACCAAAGAGCCATGTTGGTGTTCTCAGGAGGATCATCCTCAAAATAAGTCGGGATAACCTCCAGTTCCTCACCAAAGACAGCCTCCGCAATCTTGTGCATCTGCTCCATGGATGCTTTGATGGCGTATTCCGTGCGATTGCGCATAGGAACACTGATAAACAGTTTCTTCATGTGCGCCTCCTTAGAACGGCATGTCGTTCGGATCGTTAGGCTCAGCCATCTCGCGCTGCTCGTACTTAGCAGCATACGGGTCGGCATCTGCATCCTGCTCCACGTAGAGAATATCTGCGTACAGCGTGTACTGGCCGGGGTTGTTCCGGTTCTCATACAGGTTAGCCTGCAGGTTCACGTTCTTCACACGGATATAATCCAGCTGACCGATGTTCTCGGCATTGCAGGCAACCTTGCGGCCGGTGGTAGTGATCCAGAAAACCTGCGGAGGCCACTTGGAGTCCATGTTGACCGTCACCGGAACGTAGAAGGTCGGCACGAACGGTTCATCGTAGGAATAGTTGGGATTCGGCTTGGTCTGCTTGACGTTCAGCCCCATTTCGATGAGCTGCCGAGCCTGCTCCTCCGTAGGAATGACCACGTTCACACGCCGCCGGGACGAGCCGTAACGGTCGCGGTTCGGATCGCCGGAGAAATTGGTGTCAAAAATAAACCGGGTATTGTCAATATTTACCTTTGCTTTCATGGTAGAAACTCCTTACTCTTTTCTTTAGTGCATCGCCGCACTCATTTTTGCCAGCAGGTCCGCGATGCCATCCTTGGTCTGTGCAGCCACCTGATTCAGCTCTTTCATTGCCTTGGCATAAGCAAGAGCATCCTCATTGATTTCATCCGGCTTGCACCACTGCTTAAAGACCTTGTGGAACCGGCTGTCATTGCCCGCCATTTTCTTCACGATAGCCATAGCGAGGCCCTTTTCCTTATCGAAAATATCATCAGGCCCACACTTCACCACAGTCTTGGTGCCATCCGACCACAGAACAACCGTTGCCGGGGCATTGAAGATGACCTTGCGGATGCTGACATTGCACATACCAAGCCGCACAATATCATTCTTTTCGGCACGCTCCGTAGACTGGCGGGAGTAGTCAATTGCCATCGCGGTATAAATAGCCCTGTCAATGTCAATTCCTAGATGGTTTGCCGACACCCTAATCAAGTCTTTGCTAGGGTCCCAGGGAAGTTTTTTCATTTATCTCACCTCGTAATTTCTTGCAGCTTCTTCTTGAATATCGCCCCACGGCAAATCAGGCTTCTGCCAAGGCGGCATTCCACCATCGTCCGATACGAACCATTCCAAGTCGCCGTACTGAGCAATAGTGTCCGCCGCCTCATCAACCATCTTGTCGAAATAAGAGCGGTCAATGCTATCCTCCAAATGGAGGTTGTAGACCATCTCGCTTTCCAGCCAGCGGTAGTCTTTGGCTCCAGTGACCGAATTGTATTTCGTCTCGCCGTCGTCTCGGACACCCGCTTCACGCATAAGCAAAGCTCCGCCGCATCCGGGTTTGATGGGGCAGAATTGACCAACACGTCCCACGAAAATATAATTGTGCTCGTCTTCGGGCAGAGCCTCGTTTTTATCGAGGAAGATTGCGCCCTTAGATACCGACTTGGTTTCGCAAAGGTCGTCAAACACAATATCTTCGTGAGAGAAAAGCGTTTTGAACACATACGGCACCTGAAACTGAGCGCCAGTTGCTGTCCAATGGCCGCCCTTTTTCTCGTTCTTTTCAGGAATATAACCGTACTGCGCCTTTGCCGTATCCGCATCCTGGTATTTTGCGATATAAACAGCGTTGTTCACAAGGCACATCTTCTCATATGTAGCCTCATGCTCAAACGTGTAACCGTACTTTTTCGCAAAACCCATGCAGAAGTCGATGATTTCAGGCGTGGCATCCGGAATCTTGATAGAGTCCGTTTTGATGTGCGCCACCGTGAAACCACGCTGCTGCACCTCATCCTGCAGAGTGCGCATAAATAAAGCCCCTCGAAGCGCCACAATGTTGTTGGCGTTCTTGGGGTTGCGGAACGGATTGTCGAAGGTTGCACTGGTCAGACCGTAAACCGAGTTGATAGCGATTTTCAGAGCCTGTGCCAATGCTTTTGCCTGTGCGGGGTCATCCAAATACTTGGACAACTTACCGCCAAAGAGCTTCTTGGCCTTGTCGTACTCACCATGTTTTACATAGATACGTACATCCATCAGGTCATTGAAGTTCTTAGTGTAGTCGCCGAAATAGTTCAAAGCAACGGCCGAGTGCGGGTGCAGAGACGCAACGTCCAGCAGGGCGATGTTGTAGTACATACCGGGCTCGGCATAGACATAACCGCCAAGGCCCAAATCGGTACCACGGAACATGTTGTGCATCCGACCATCTTCGCCTCTGGCCCACTCATAGCCCGGAAAGGCGTTGATGATGTTCTTGTCGGTCAGAATATCAGGCTCGACTTCTACCACCGAATCGGACTTACCCGTAGCCAAATCCGTATAGACCAGCTGAGGGTGCTTCTCCTTTCCGAAAATAATGCGCGTGGTCAGGCTGTTGGTAGTATCGTTGACAGTCATTCCAGCAACATCTGCCAGAATTTCACGCGCAACAAAGTCGGCCTTGCGATCTTTGGAATTGAACACCGCTTCGGTGGCGATAACGTCATTGTCACAGTATTCCGCAACCTGTTCCCACTTCTCTTCTGGTACCGGCTGGTTCCAGGGCAAGCCAAGCTCCTGATGATGGATGCCTAACTCGATCTCGAATTTCTTCAGGCTCTGTTTCTTCGAGGAGAAGTCATAAATATCCGTATAGGACAGATTATAGGCTTCACCAAAGAAGCCCATATGATCATTGATAATACGGTTCGACAGCGCGTACAGCTGCTCCGTGTTCCAGCCGAGCATACAGGCCCAAAGCATGTGGTTATCGTACTTGCGGTTATTGAAGCCGATCAGTCGATACTGCGTCAGCTTCTCAATATCCGTAGGGCTAGGGTTGATCAACCGATTTACCGGCTTATCTTCACCGGCAAACTTCCAGTTGACCAAAAATAAGTTCGGGAAGACTTCGCAGTCGAAAAATACGATGGGTGCCTTCTCTCCTTCATCGACCTGTGATTCAACATCTTCTCTTGACTTGAAGTGCATCTTCGCCGTGATTTTCAGACAGGCATCGGCCTGGTTCGTGCTGTTTACGGCAAAGGCCAGAATCGCATTGCGCATGTCGTCCACATTATAGGGAATCCCACTCTCGTAGGCTTCATCCATAATATGAGCGATAAAGTCAATGCTGGGTTTAGTATAGGGACTGATTTCTTTTGCGAGGGCTTTCTTAATGAGTACCCGCAGGTGCTTCTCATTTTGAATCTGCTTCACATCGACCATTGCTTTTTCTCCCTTCAATGGTAAGCCGCTGCTGATTTTGGCAACCGGAATATCATTGCACTTGGTCAGCATTCTTCTCAGCGAAGAATTTCCGGTGAACACCTTAACCTCAATATGTTCATCGTATACACGGCTCAGTTTGCTTGCGTCCCCTGTGTAAATATAATGCAAGTGGATTCCTGCACCAGATTTACTCAGTTCTGCGTAGGTAGCAGGCCACTTGGACGCTGCCTCCAGATTTCGCTCAAAGCATTTCTTGCCATCGTCGCCCGGAATATCAAAGTCGATGACGATGTGGGTTTCAGGAACTTTGACATAGTGGAGCTTAGAAGTAAGAATATCTTTGAGCATCGTTTTGACATTCTCCCACTTTTGCGTAGGAGTGCCATTTTCGTTCGCATACTGCGCAGGACAGTCCTTGCAAATATCATCAAAGAGAGAATGCTGTGGTTTCAGATCAATCCATGACTTGGATGGCTCCTCCTTTGAAGCTGCTTCTGCAGGTGCGGGGTCGGCAAATTCTTTGAACTTGTCTGCCTTGAATCCGCTGTAGTAGCTTCGCACTCGTTCGCCATTCACATCTTCTGCGCGTTCCTTGTAGTCCGCAAAGTAGTTCATCAGCTCTTCACGGAATGCACGCATCGAATATGGATAGACAACCTTTGCTCGCTGGTTATACTCGTCATACATCGCCCATGCTCGCTTCAGGGAAATACCATCTTCTTTCTTGAAAATGTAATACCGGTCGAGCATGAAGTTATAGAAGTCATTGGAAGCGCCAAGCATTCTTGTCGGAATATAATCGTCATAGCGATGTTTATTTCCCTCATAGACCTCCTTGCAGTGCCATGCAATACCGCCAAGCTCGAAATCGGTCTTGGCATAGAGTTCAGAATATCTTTTCTGAGGGACTTTCTCACCTGTGGGCACCACATCGATCAATCGGCGAATCAAACCGGACTTCGCATCGGTGATTTTGACAGGCTTGTTTGTGGCGAGAATCAGGAAGCTCTTGAATTGATTGGCATAAGCACTACGGAACTTCTCATTGACCATCATGGTCTCATGAGACACCAACGAGTTCAGACGAGTATTGTCCTCGATTTTGGACAGGTTACCTTCATGCTGAATTGCGATCAGAGGGTTCGCTTTGAAAGCTTCCAGTGAGAACGCATTAGATGCTGAACCCAGTGCCTGGGAATCGAATGCTGCATAATATCCAGTAAAGAGCTTCTGGATGATGTTCAGCACTGTGGATTTACCACTACCGGGCGGACCATAGAGAACCATGAACTTCTGAATCGTCTTAGAATCGCCATTGACAATAGAACCGATACACCACTCGATTTTCTCTCGCTCCTCTGGAGAATAGAGTGTCTGCATCAACTCATCATAGGCGTCAATGTTCCCCGGTTCCAGCACATAAGGGAGTCTCTTGGACGCATAGCTTTCCTTTTTGACCGGAGTGTTCGCAAATATCAGCTGCTCATCCAGCGTATGGTAGTTGTCCCGCATCTGACGTTGGCAATATTTGTGCCAGTTGTCAATCATACCCGATTCAGCATCCCACATGTGGAGCACCCGGTAATTATCCAGATGCTCCTTGTGTTCGTTCGTGTAAATATCCAACTCATGGTCAATCAGTTGAAGTGCATCCTGTTCGTCAATGCTCCACAATCCTCGCTCTTCCAGCCAGATAGCGTAGAAATCAGAACCCCGAATCATCAAGTCCTTGGACTTTTTGATGATGAATTTGGGATAGATTTCGATTACACCGCGTTTTCCCGTGCGCGTTGCAATCATCAGGAAATCAATCATTGGCAACTGACTTCCTCCTTTCTACGAGGTCTGTATCAGACATCTTTTTTCGTGACACTCGCCTTGCCATCGCAGCAAATGTCCTTTTCAAACTGCATCTCTGCGAGTTCTGCTTCGGCAGCATCGGCGCGTTCCTTTTCAGCCTTGCACTTCTTCTCGCTTTCATCCAGCATCTTGCAGGCAGTCCAGAACAGACCAATGGTGCCTACCAGCAGCAGGTTCTTGCTGAAAAGCTTGCCCCTCTGGCGGCGAATCACCTTCTGGGCGGCATCCAGTGCCAGCTGAGTCTGTGCGAGTTCGTAATAAATGTTATTCATAGTCACTTTTCCTCCAATAATTAAGGTCTGCCAAAATCAGCCGACCAATGTGTTCGGTGTTCCTACATGCTGTAATTCGCATCAAAACGACGGAATCATGGAGAACTTGCTCTATTACACCTTCCATCGGGATGCATATTTTCGATACGTACACCATCACATGTTGCTTTCGTTGAGATACGCCATCAGCTGATACCAAATATCTAACTGTCGCATATCCACGTTCGGGCTTATTAAAGTAAAGAGCCCACCAGCTCCATTCGGCTGATAGGCTCTCTGATTGAAACGGTCGATGATAAATTGAGCGCGATCCTCATTGAACCGAGCATCATCCATAGCCGCCAGCCCAAGACTGACAACCATGCTCCAGAACCATTGTCCCACTCGGTTTCCTGCTTCAGAATCTGCCATGATATGCTCTTCGATGCGGATGGAAAGCCCCACCATCATCTCCAACATACTACATGGCATCCCGCTCGTTGCACTGTTCAACGCTGCATATGGGATACTTTTTTCCTGAGCGAATCGGTAGCGCAGGTCTCGCCCATCTTCAGCACGACTCGCATCCATCTCACAGGATGGAATAAAGTCTTGCTGAAATAAAAACGCAAGCAGCTTGTGGAAAGAAAGGTTTCTGGGTTCCCATCTTCCGCAAACCGTTTCACGCAGCCAGTCAAAATACTGACTGGTCATATCGTTGAATATCATTCATGCTCCTCTCCGGAGTTAGGATACAAGTCCGCATACTTATTGCGCACCTTCAGAACTTCGTAGTCCTTCCGGTAGTTGTGATTGCGGACATGGACAAGATCAGGCTCTTCTGCTCCAAAATTATCCAGAGCCTTAGGGCCAATCACCTTTTCAATGTCCTCTACCCTGCTCCCATCACTATCATAAGTCAGGATGCCGTCTGCATAGTAGGTCAGGAAGCTGGTTTCGTAATCGTCCTCGTTACTGAACTCGTCGCTCGGAATAATCTCAATAGCCTCCATCGGCTCATGGGTCGGCTTCTCAGAATCTTCCTCCTGACGATACGGGCCGCTCACGAGATCGTACGCCTTTTCGTTTGCCCGCTGCTCGATGGTCGTATCCAGTTCCTGCTCACGCTGCTTAAAATGGTTCCGAGCGTCCTCGACCAGCACATCTGCCTGCTTCTTGTAAGTATCGCGCATCAGGAAGTGCATCGTGGCAACACCAGCAGCAAATCCGCCTACAAATATCAAGGCATCACGCATCAGTTTTTTCATTGGTTTCTTCTCCTTTAATCGTCATCATGGTGAAGGCCAGTCCTCCAAAAAAGAGTGAAACACTCATGAGGACCCCTCCAACCAGATGCCGCTTTCGTTTCGTGTCGGTCAAATAATCGAGGAATAAAAACACCGATTCCAAACCGTCCATAAATATCCTTTCACTCAGAAAGGACTGCCAGACCGGATACGAAGCACACTCCGGCCATGGCTGCAAATACATAGGAAAGAGTCTTTACGTATCTGGTCATAGCTTGTCCCTCCAAAATATCAGTTAGATTTTGTCGATGATGATGCCATCACAGTTGAAGTGCAAAATGACAGAACGTTCCTCGCCACGGAGGAAGCTCTTCAGTGCCTCATCGCTCGATTCAAAGCTCGTGAGGCCGAAATCCACATGGTTGTGCAGCGAAGTGTCGTTCGGATTGTATACCCAGCCAACGACCTGGCCAGTAGGCGTGCGCAGAGACTGGCCACCATGCGTACCAATCATCGTAAGCACTTCATTCAGGAACAGGTGCCCCTGAGAACGCAGCTTTTTGTTCGCTGCAGACTCCATGAGGAGCAGATAGTTCCGGTTCAGATCAGCATCCCGCTCCCATGTATCCACAGTTTCATCGAAAATCAGAGTGCACGGATCATCTGCCTGCTCTGCAATGTCCTTGTACTCCTTGATGACTTCCTCCACGCCGTTCTCATCGACCTTCTTGGTTTCAACCTCCACGGCCTTAACGTTCTGCTCCAGTTCACGCTGAACCCGCTCGCCAAAGCGGTCGGCAACACGATTCTTGTAACCGTTGAAAGACTGCTCCAGCGCGATGTAAGCGGCCGTCAGCGTTGCGTTCCGCTTCGTCATGATATGATGGCTGCCGAACATGCAGCCGAGAGATGCTGCGCCCAGGCCAATCGCAGGTGCATACACCTTTGCAAGCTTCATGCCGGTCTTAATGTAAGTCGTGGTGATGTCCTTCGTCAGGTCTTCCTTAGTGTAAGTCTCGCCTTCGGGCAGCTGGATCTCCCCGGCATCCACCTTATCTTTGGTCTCGTGGATTTTCTCCACATTGGCCTTATGCTCAGCCAGAATATACTGCGCCTTCAGGGTTGCTTTGCAGGCCAGAACGGTTGCGGTCACGCCGCCGATAGCAGCACCAACCACCATGATGGTCGGACTTGCCTTCTTCAGCTTGAACGCAGTCTTAGACAACATCTGCGTTGCCTTGGTCATGATTTCTTTCTTTTTCATAAAATATCATTCCTTTCAATTAGTTCAGAGGAACAGGTTTCGGAAATACGATAGTGTAGCCGCCCGGAACGCCCTTGATGGATGCGGGTCCGAGGTCATACCACCCATACTTGCAGTCCTGATAGTCACGAGCATCGCGGGTAATTCCCACAACATCGTAAAAATCAGCAATTGTGACCTGCCCATATTCGTGAAGTGCATGGCTCATCTCGTTCAGAACATCATTCGCATCGGCATAGCTATCGAAAGTGATGTTCTGCCAGTCCAGCCGGTTCGGGCGATAGTTGTTCTGCGGAGGACGGCTCTGGTTTGCATTTGCGTAGTAGCTGCTGTAGCTGTTACGCTGCTGAGAATATCCGTTCGCATTGGTGCGGGAACGGTCAACACCAAACAGTGCGATATTGACCGCAGAGCACACCATGTTCTTGATACCGGGCAGAATATAATCTGTCCACAGCTTTTCGCGAATCGTCTGCAGGTCCTCTGCCAGAAAGTTATGTGCCAACTTCTGGATCTCGCTCTCCTGCTTGATAGTCACCTTACCAGTCGTGACCTTCTTCAGCTGTTTCTTAGGCGTCTCGCCAGTGGAGTTGATGCTGCTGGAAGGCATTTCAATTTTAGCCATTGGCCATACCCTCCTCTGCGTATTGGAGGATGGTTTCGCCGATTTCCTTTGCAGTCTCAGGCAACCAGGTAGTGCCAAAGGTCTTGCCGGTCGTCTTGTCTGTAATGCTGATGATAACCTTTTTTACACCCTTGATAGTGGTTCCGGTGTCCACACGGAGCCGGTAATCCTTCAGAATATCCTGATAGTGCTTCTTAAACATCATCTTGATGTAGACCTTATCGCCTGCAACACCAACAGCCACACCCGCAGCAAAGATGCCACCGATTACTGCAGCCTTCTTCCAGTTGAACTTTTTGTCGTTTTTCTTTTCCATAGTAATTCTCCTTTGTAAAAATAAAAGGAGCCGCAGATTTCTCCACGGCTCCATCACGGTTGTCCAACAGATTATTCTTCGTCGGTTTCCACCACTTCGGTCGCTTCTGCTTCGATGGGCTCGTCCTTTGCCTTCTTGCTGTCAATCCAGTTCTTCGCCTTGTAGCACAGCGGAACGAGCACGTGCTTGCAGAGCAGCTCAGCACCCTTGTAAGCTGCGGCACCAGCCAGCATAAATACTGCCGTCTTGCCAAAGCTACCAGATGCGCTCGACATCTCTGCATGGTTCTCGTCCACACTGGGCACCAGGTTATCGACCTCCGGCGTTGCATCCGTCAGGTTCTCAGTCATAGCGTCCATGTTGTTCATCATTTCGTTTTCCATAGTGATTCTCCTTTAATTAAAATATAAATGTTGGAGTATACCTCCATAACAGTCGGTGAAAATTTCGCGAATCAGTACCCAAGCCACTTCGGAGGCGTGCTGTAGTCCAGAACCATGCAAGGCATTCCGTCCTCGTCCAGCTTGGAACTGTAGAATGTTTCGATGGTCAGCGTGGAATCCGTATCCCAGCCCAGCAGGTCGCCGTTCTTGATGTGCTCCAGCCCCAGATAATCGAACAGGTCATTCTGGGTCACACGAAAATCGCTGAGGAGCTGCTTATTCAGGCCGTTCATCGCCCGATCCAGCGCATTTACGGTCGTCTTGAAATATCTTCCAGAGAAGCTTTCATAGCACTCGACCAGCTGGTCATAAGATGCGTCGCGTGCAGCAGGTACAATAACCGGCGTCTCTTCCGGCTGTTTTGCCATCTTATCAAGGGTGATGGTCTGACGAAGCTCCTTCTCCTTATCCTCGCCAATGGTTTCCACGACTTTCTCCTGATACTGCTTCAGGGCGCTTTCGCTCAGAGAATATGCGGCCGCTAGAGCTGCGTTGCGCCGGTCGTTCTCGTTCATGGCGCCAATCATACAGCCTGCAGATGCTACCATGGAAATCGCCGTAGGAATATAAGCTGGAGCAGCCGTCTTCACGATAGTTTTCACATCCAGCTTCTCCGTGCCGAGTTCCTGCTTCTTCTCATCGAGCAGGATCATCGCCTTGGGGGTTGCTTTAACAGCGAAGACTACGCTCGTGACCATGCCTGCAATGCTACCGCAGACCAGAATTTTGGGAAGGTTCTTCCTAATACCCTTTCCCACTTTCTTGCCAAATGTTTTCAGGTTCATTTTTCATACCTCCGTAAAATATAAAAGAAAGAGCCGCAGATTTCTCCGCAGCTCTTTGCTTCTTAGTAGAGCCTATCCTCCGCGCAATGGCGGTTTTTGTATGCTCCTCTCCTTCTTACTGGAGCAGGGTCATCCGTCAACCAGCTGTAGAACCGAATCGGCTGCAGGAGCAAGTACCAGATCAGCGCATCAAGTGCGCTAAGCATCGCTCGCCCCAGCACCTTTAAGGCACCCAGCATCTCAGAATCCACCTGCTTGAAGTATTCATGATCGAACATAATTTTTACCTCCAATTCTTTTAGGATTTCTCCATAATAGCGTTGGAAATTTTCGCGATTAGAGGTTCTTTTCCGACAACTGCTTGCGTACCTCTTCCTGAACCATATCCCGTAGGTCGTCCTCGGTCTTCTGGTCCTCGATCAGGTCATGACCAAAGCCCATGATTGCGCTTGCTGCCAGCATCGCCATGGATGCAACTTTCCACCAGTTAATGTTCTTCATAAATATCAAGCTCCTTTAACTCAAATCATTGTTTATTGGCAACAAAAAAATCCCACCTCAACAATCCAATGCCAAGGTGGGGAACGATTTTAAGTATATTATATTTTCTGGCCCGTTCGCTTTTTGTCAATCAATTTATAAATCGACTCCAACGAACTCTGTATATCTTGCCAAAACTTTTCCTGATCCGTGGAATGGTTTCCAGCTTCTACAACCATGTCTTCAAGATTTCCAGATTGCTTTTTTAATTCCACAAAAAATTCATTATCATCATATTTATAGAACAACGCTGAAACATTCATTTCACTTAGTACATCACAAAATTTATTACCATTTCGTAGATAGCCATCACCACCAAAATCAAGTGCCGTTCTAGCTTGTGGAATCTTTTTTATAAGATACTCGTCAAAAATTATACTGCAATTAGCCGAACGAATGGCCGCAGCCGCTGATTTGTTCGCTGTGCTGGCGGCATAAATGGATACTAAAATTGCAATCCCTGATAAAATAGCAGAAATAACTTCAATCATCCATTTACACATCCTTCACATAAGCATTAGCCGATCCAAAATAGTTTTCTTCGGGTCGGAAATCTTGGGCGCAATAACATCGAAGTTCTTTTCCATTCCTTCCCGGCCAATTTCGGTATAAATCTTTCCAAAAAAGCCCTGGATAAACGAAAATGCCAAATAATCAATTTGTTCAGGAAAAACGATTGTAAACGGCTCATTTAAATTGATATGACCATCGACTTGTGCATCAAACAGTTTTCTTCCATAACTGTTTCCTGCAAGTTTTGTCAAGCTCCTATCCTTTATTTCAAGAGTTATCATTTGTTTAATCATAATGTATCCTCCGTTTTCATCACGAAATTCAAATTGTATGCGGTTCCTGGAAAGTATATCGGGAATTGAAGAAAAACATTTTTGTCAGGAATACAGTGCTGAAAATCATGCGCTTGATTCATTCCAACCCAATGATCCGAATCATATTCCAAAAGTGACTGTATGAATTGCATTTTTCGTCGTCCAGACAAGACATAACAATTATCACTTTCTGCTTGAGCCTCTAACCATTTAATCAAGGCCGGAAGGCCAGTTCCGCCAGTCAAGTATTCGTTTGGTCTACCGGATATACGATCTTGGAAAGCACTCAGCATGAAAAATTCATCGTCACCATAGCCTTCCCTGAAAAATCTTCTATGATGCAAGTAAATTTCACGCAATCGCCAATACCGTGCACTATCCTTTGTATTACTTATCTCACTATTAGTGCATAGCTTTGTTTGAATCTGGGACGAAAGTAGGGTTGGTGAAAAGTTTACAACACAAATATTTACTCCATAATATTTCGGACCTGTTGGATTATTTCGACGAACATAATTGCGAGGAGTAACATCAATATCAAGGAAGCAATCCGTACAACTGTGCTCAATCGCATTTCCAACCAGTTCCACAGCAACTTCAGCAAGAGACTCGCTACGTTTCTTTGTGATGCCTAATCCTTCAAAGAAGAGACAGAGCGTCGTAAAAGCTGAAGATAATGTTTCATCATCGTTTTCATTCGCTGAAAAAAGTTTGCGATAATAGTTTTTTCCGACTCCAAATCTGAATTGTCGAACAAAATCCATCCCTGGACGATTTGGTTCTCCAAAAACACACAGTGGAGAATGATCAATACCATCAGTGAATATGTTCTTTTCCTTCTTATTATAGAGCAACCTAACAGATATACCATGATCTGCAATAATGTGCTCCAAATAACACTCTAGCAGAACATACGTAAACTTTTCGTCGAAAGCCCCATTCGGAAACGCAATGGTGATAGACGAAACTTGACTATTGTTGTGAACGGTAAAAAAGATACCTGCAATCAGCGCCGAAATCGTATCAACCGTTAGTAAGCTCTGGTTCCCATGAAACATACAAGATTCACCATCTGGCGAAAAAATAGGAACAAGAGCACTAATTGAGGTTGCATTCTGAAGTTGCTTCTCAAGGAGGGTCACATTCTTCATATTAGTCCCCAGCTATTAACTTTCTTTCCTCTAATCATACTGACACACTATGGTACTACCTACGGTCATTATAACACATATTATGTCCACTAACAACAAAAATCCCTGTATCTTTCCTATTTATTTTGAAATTTTACTTTTATTAGCAGATCTTAAAACGGTGTATCTTTGCTCGGATCGTAGTTCAAATAGTCGTCAACGGGTTCCTGATATGCCTCTACATAGTAGACTTCCAGTCCATCATCTGTTTTCTGCTTGAGATAGCTGAAGTCGATCCAGAAATAGTCCCACTCGGATGCAAGATAATCGGCGCACCACCCCTTCAAATCGCCTTCCGGAATATAATCCAGTCCAAGGTAATTGTAGAGATCATTCATTGACGCATATCCATTCAGGGCAAAGTCGCGGTTCAGGTAGTAAAATGCCTCTAACAAGGCAGCCTCTGTAGCATGAAAATATCTTTTCGAGATAGGTTCATAGCAGAGGAGCTTATCTTCAACCATGTCCGGGGTAGGCTTTTTGAGTACCGATTGAGCATCCTTATAGATTTCTTTCTCATGCTCGGCACCAATATGTTGTGCAACCTCCCTGCGGTACTCCTGATATGCCTTTCCAAGTGCCATGTAGCCAGCGGTCAGACTTGCAATCTGCTTCCTGTTCAGTGCATTGGAGCCGAGGATACATGCAATAGTTCCTGTGCCAAGTACAGCGGCAGGCAGATAGAACTTCCAGCAGTCCTTCACTTTCTGTTCGATTGTGTAAGCAGACGGTCCGTAGTTCTCACAGTCGATCGCAATCATATTTTTCTCGATCAACTTCTGCGCCTTTGTACTCGCCTTACCCGTTTCAATGGCTGTCAGTACCACACCCACGGATGCTCCGATTGCCAAGATTGTCCCGCCATTCTTTTTAAGGAATCGGGATGCGGATTTTATGAGGTTCATAGACTTCTCCCTTCAAATATAAAAGACAAAGAGCCGCAGATTTCTCCACGGCTCCGTGATTTTTTCGCGTCAGCAGATTCCTGCCTTCTTCAAAATATCCATGAGGTCGGCTTTCGGCATCTCAGCATCCAGTTCCAGATGAATCTTTACCTTCTGCTCCTTATCAGACCATTTGGCCTGAATATCATCCAAATTGACCGTGATACCGTACTTCTGCTTGGCAATCGCCTTGTTGATAGCCGAAGAAATGATTCGGCGCATAAAGCTTGACCGGATAAGCATTAAGTCCTCCATGATGTTCTTCTCCTTATACTTTCTTTTCGGTTTCAAAATTCAGCCGATTTCGCTTCGATGCGTTGACGATGGCTCTCGGATAAGCTGCCGCAAAAGCGATAGGCACAGTATCGTTTCGGAGAAAGATACGTTCCTGCCGCTGATGAACTCCTGCATGAATATCATTCGCCTCGATGTAGTCTTTCAGCGCTTGGGTAATATTGCGCAGAATCATGCGCTCATCGTCATCGATTTTAACCTCCATGAGAAAGAGTCCACCAAGCATAAAGTGATCTACAATTTCTTTGATGGCATCCTTGTCAACAGTTCTGTCAATATTTACCGGTTTATCGCACAGCTGTTTCATTGCGGTGGGCGTAATAAGCTCCAATTTCATAGTTCTTCTCCTTTTATTTTAGAATAAAAAGACAAAAAGCCGCAGATTTCTCCACGGCTCCGTGCCTTATGAGTTACTTCGTCCAGCCTTTCATTCTGTAGTAGTCGTTCAGTTTCTCCAGAATTGCCCAGTCCTCATCTTCGCCGAACATTGCAGTCATGGCATCAATGGTAGCATTCGACTGCATACTTTTACCTTGGCTGTATCCTTTGTGCCATCCAGCTTTATAGCCATGATCATGAACACAGCTGCCGTAACCGTAAAACATGAGAATGCACCCAATCAGTTCCATAGCTCCATGTATGGCATCGCGCTTGTTAATTTTGATTTTCATAGTAAACCTCCATAGTATGAATTTCCGAGATGTAACTCACCTCATGAAGCAGCTCGAAGTTTTCGCGAGCAAAACAAAAGAGCCTACGATTTCTCGCAAGCTCCTCTTTCATTTCTCAATCTTATGCAATTTGATTTCGATACGGTGCGCAAACTTTTCTGGATGAGCAACCTGATACTTATGCACTCGCTCCAAATATGCTTCCATAATTTTGTGCGCAGTGTCAAAGCACACTTGCTCAAATTCCTTTTTGTCTTGATCGTCCATCATATCACCTCCATAAGACACTCAGAATTATTCGCGACTAAATCAAACTCCTATCAAATACTGTCTCCCAGCGTTCCTTTTTCAATGGTTTCATACGTAAAGCCCACATGATTTGCCGGACTGTGACGGTGGGATAGCAGCCATTCGCATCTTTTTTCTTTGCATGATGGTCAAAATATTCCTTGAAACCAGCATGCAGATAGATTTTATCGTTCAGCCATGGGTCGATAGCGCTCCATGTGGTAGACTTCGTTTTCTCATTGAAACGCTGCTGGATAATGCAAAGACCCTTTCCATGGTCCAAATATAATGTACTGATGCGATAGACCGGGTGATTGCACCGGTACGTTTGACCATAGTAACTTGTCCAATTTTCAGGTGGTAGATTATGGTATCTCATAAAAGAAAGAGAAGCTGCAGATTTCTCCGCAGCCTCTCCTGTCCCTCCTTTATACAGACTTTTTTCCGTAATCCTTGTAGATCATCTTGCCGTCCCGATAGCGGTCGTCGAACACCTGCACTCCGCCCGCCGAACAAATAGCCCAGAACCGGTCATGGTGAATCATCAGAAATGCCCCCAGAGCGGTCGATGCAATACCAGCTACGACTTTCGCCACTTCGGTTTTCCAAGTCTTCTCTGCCTTGTCTGCTTCGATTCTGAGTTCATTTATCTTCATCTGAAGCTCATCCTCTCGTGCATTCTTGTCAGCCAGGTTTGTTTTCTCCTTAACGCGAATTTCGTAGAACTTTGCAGCGCACTCGTAGGTAGCCTTGTACTCATCGCTTCCCGGTGTCAGATCCTTAATTCGTTCAAGCTCGTGCTTAATCGTTTCGTCCATCAACTTTTCGTTCTGGACTGCATTCAGTTCTTCCATTTTGATTATCTCCTTTTAAGTCAATATTTGGAGTTTTTCTCCATTAAACAGTATGTTTTTCTCGCGACTTCAGCTTACTCACTTTGTTCACCCTGAGAACAACATACTGTCTATCGGCAAAGTCCACGGATTCCCCGCCCAAGTTCAGGAACAGACTGGGGTTCTCGTTCTCGTCTGCCTGAGTAACGATAAGAGAGCCGATCGTTTCGGTCTCATAGTCAATCTTCCACCGGACAGCAGAACCAACCACGAAGCCGATGGTCGCACAGATAAGCCCCATACCAATGATGATGCACATTTTTAAATCTCCTTTGTAATAGAATAATGGATAAACCGGTCGTATGCGTGATGAAAATAAAAGGAGTCGTAGATTTCTCCACGGCTCCCTTACGCCTTAAATGTCGTTTCTGATCAAGAACAGGTCGTTATGATTGCAAGCAGGTCTCACAATCCCTTTTGCCCGAATCAATGCGATTGCATTGGCATAGGCCGCGCGTGCACTTTGAGCGTTTTTGTACTCGTCCGTACCAATGTACATGACTTTCTGGTTGCTCTCGATGAATACGCGGATCTTGTCCATAGCGTTTACATATCCCCGATCGTAGGTAGTCTTTACTCGTCTGCTCATAATAAATTCTCCTTTCAATTTTCAGAAGACATCCTTCCATAATAGAATACGAAAAGTTCGCGTTGACTAACCTAGAATAAAAAAGAAAGAGAACGGGAATCGAACCCGTAACCTCTGCATTCCAGCAGCGCTCTACCAATTGAGCTATCTCCTTCCATAAAGGAAGATGAAAATTTCGCGAACAAAAAAGCAGAGGGCGTGTTTTTTATTTACTTATTGCCCTTTGTCTTGTCAGAATCCAAATCTTCTCTTGCCTTTTGCAGCTTGATGTATGCCACATATGCTTCCATGGTTGTTGCCACCAAGCAAATTGCAGCACTGCCAGCTTTCATAAAAGGTACAGTCCCTAAAAGTTTCTTTCCAATGACATATCTAGCTTTCATAGTATCATCCTCCAATATGCCCTCTACTTCCATAAAGGAAAATGAAAATTTCACGAACGGATGAAAAAAAGAAAGAGCCGCAGATTTCTCCACGGCTCCCGCCTTTCTTAGTAAACGAGATAATTCGTATACTGCCTCTTTTCTACTTGCTTGATCACTCCTGCTTTTTTCAGCAGCTCAAAATCACGGATGATCCCACCCATGTTGAACGCCTCAAATTCGACGTTGAAGTCCGTGCGCTTCTTCTTTCCGTCTTCGTAGGTTCTGATCGAATAGACCATCTGGCTAACCAGCCTCGGGTCCATCTTACAGTTCCGACGAACGACTTCCATCATCAGCTCGCGTCCTTCGTAGTCGTCATCTCTGACGCCCTTCACGATAACGGTCATGTGATTCACTTTGCTATTAAACATTTTGTGTTCTCCTTTGTATTTAAACAGTGAATATTCGTTCCATAAAGCAACCTGTAATTTTCGCGTCACTGCCGTTCTTTGCTCAGGAGCCAGAAGAAATAATGGTAGAACTTATAGTACGTTTTTCTACAGCATGGGCATCCGTTAGCTCTCAGCGCATCATAGCACACCTCTTCCGTCACGCCTCTTAATACATACGGTGCAATAGCAGGTTCTAGCTTTGCAACGCAGCGGTCAACAATATCAATGTGCATTGAATAGTAGGCTCGTATCATAGCCTGCCGCTCTGTTGAGCTTTCCGGGAGGGTTCCTCTTACAATTCCGGAGACTTCATGACTGCTCGATTCCCACCCATTAACTTGATCTAAAGCCTTTTTCCAGTCCGGGTACTGCAAGCAAAAGTTTTTCAGCTCATAGTAGCGGTACTTGGTTATGTAGAAGGGGCTTTTCTTGGAGAGTTCTGGTTTTTCATTCCTCAATTTTTTCATGGACAGGGATTTCCTTTCTAATTTTGTTCAGAAAGGATAATACTGTCCAAAACGGTCGTATGCGTGCCCCTTTTAATATTCTTGATGATGAATTATGCCAAGGCGAAGTAAATCGTTTAACCTAGAATAGAATTTGAAGGGTAAAAAATCAGATAATTTTGCTAAGAGGACTATGCTTTCGGTACATTTCAGCAAGGTCATTTTGAGTGATGTCCAGATATGCCTGTTCTGTCACAGTCACACTACTATGTCCTAGTAACCTACTAAGTGTGTAAATATCCCCACCACTCATAAGGAAACGCTTTGCAAAGTTGTTACGAAACACATGAGGGTGAATATCACTCAAGCCAATCCGCTTGGCATACTTGCGAACATTAGCCTCGAAGTTGCTCACCTGTATTCTCTTGCCTTTATTCGTGCAAAACAGGAAATCGCTATCACGGTAACGGTCTTTATACTTTATCCACCGTTGAAGCTGTGTTGCCATCTTATCCGAGAAAAACACATAGCGCGCTTTCTTGCCCTTTGTGTTGTCTGCTGGTAGGCTAATGCACCGCTTCACCATGTCTAAATCTGTCACTTCAATCAGCAAGCACTCATTTACTCTCATGCCTGTATCGAGCAGAAGCTGAATGATGATGGAATCGCGGTATTCGCTAAAGCTCGCACTGTTCATGCTCTTCAGCAGTCGCTTGAAATCTTCATCCGAAACGAACTCCAATGGCTTTCGCTCTACTTTAACAAAGTCGCCTTTCTTCACAGGTGAACGGAGAATCAGTTCCTCTTCCACGCACCAATTGAAGAAAACTCGCAGGTTCCGCAAATAGTTGTTGATCGTTATGTCCGACACTCGCTTTCCAAAATCAACTCTCCGATCCGGATAGTTTCCGCTGTTCGGATTCGTAGTAACCGTGTACTTTCCGCGTTCCTTAATGCTCTTTATGTAGCCCTGTATCGCAAGATGGGTGATTTTCTCAGTCAGTAAAATCCCCTGCTCGTCCATATACTGCATGAAGAGCCTAAGTGTCTGTTCGTAGCTGTTGATGGTTTTCGTGCTCAGCCCTTTCAATCCACAGTGCTCAATGAACATTTCAATATCTCTTGCCAACATAAAAGAAAACCTCCTGTACACATCGGGCACTACACCCAATAAATACAGGAGATTTATCGCCATTCGTTTGACTTATTTATCGCTATGAGAGCATAATTCTACATTTTTTATAGCGATAAACAAAAGTTGCGATTCCAAAGATTCCAATTTATGCCTTTAAATATCACCTATATACGTCCCTTACTTACCCCACCCGCTGCCGTTTATCCAGCCGCATTTTGTCAGCAATCATCGCAATGAACTCCGAGTTGGTGGGCTTACCCCGCAGGTTGTGAATGGTATAGCCGAAGTAGCTGTTGAGGGTATCCACGTCTCCCCTGTCCCATGCAACCTCGATGGCGTGGCGGATGGCGCGCTCCACGCGGCTGGCGGTGGTACCGTTTTTCTTGGCGATCTCCGGGTACAGGCGCTTGGTCACGGCGTTGATGTACTCCGGCTCGTTCATGGTGAGCAGGATGGCATCCCGTAGGAACTGGTAGCCCTTGATGTGGGCGGGCACGCCGATCTGGTGCAATATTTCGGTGACGGTCAACTCGTCGCTGTCCACGCTGGTGTGGAGCAGGTGCTTTTCCTGTCCGCTGGCTGCCTTGAGCACCCGGGCGGCAAGGACGCTTTCGTCAAAGGGCTTGACGAAATAGTAGGCAAAGCCCTCGTCCAGCAACTCCTGTACCATTTCCTCGCTCTGGAACGCGCCGGTGACGAAAAACGAGGTGTGGCGCTCCCCTGCGGCGTTGTAGCGCTGCTTGACCGCCAGCGCGTCCAGCCCGGGCATAAAGGCATCCAGCAGCACCACCTGCGGGCGAACGGCCAGCATCTTTTGCAAAACCTTGTTTCCATCCTTTTCCACAACGGTCACTTCCACGCCCTTTTGCTCCAGCGCCTCGCGGCAGGCTTCTGTGATCTGAGCACCGGTATCCGACATCAAGAATCTCACTTTATCCATGGTTGTTTCCTCCAATGTGTGCAGTTCCTTTAATACCATGGATTTTACCATAATTTTCCAGACAGTTCAACGGTTTATTTTGGGAAATTATGGAAATTCCGCTCGAATGTCCTACTTTTTTATGTTGCCGCGTCCGTTCCGGGCACGGAATGTGCCTGTTCCAGCATGGTTTGCGCAAAAATGCCGTAGCCTCGTGTCGGGTCGTTGACCAGCACATGGGTCACCGCGCCCACCAGCCGCCCGTTTTGCAAGATGGGACTGCCGCTCATTCCCTGCACGATGCCGCCGGTCTGTGCCAGCAGTGCCGGGTCGGTGACGCGCAGCACCATGTTGCGGCGTGGGTCGGCATCGTTCACCTTTTCAATATAGACGCGGTAGCTGCGGGGCGTTTCGCCGCTGGTAGTGGTCAGGATCTCTGCTGCGCCGGGCAGCACCTCCTGCGCAAAAGCAAGCTCCGTCTGCTGCCCGGCAATGGCGGTGCTTACTGTGCCGTAGACACCGTTTTCGCCGTTGATGCAAATTCTGCCAAGGGCGTGGTCACTGATAAATTTGCCCTTCAGCTCCCCGGGGCTGCCTGCGGTGCCGCCGGTGCAGCCCACGATCTGGCAGGCCACGATCTCGCCGCTGCGCAGGGCGACCTGCTCGCCGGTGTCGCTGTCGCTGATGGGGTGCCCCAGCCCGGCAAACACCCCAGCCTGCGCATCCACAAAGGTCAGCGTACCCACCCCGGCGGAAGAGTCCCGCACCCACATCCCTGCCCGCCACTGGGCGTTCTGGGTATCCCACACCGGCAAAAGGGTGGTCTGCCGCTGCTCTCCTTTGCGGACGTAGACCACCTCCACCGCCGCACCGGCAGCGGCTTCCAGCGCGGCATGGACCTGCTCGTTGGTCTCGGTGACGGTATTTCCCATGCGGATGACCCGGTCGCCCAGCCGCAGCCCCGCCTGCTTTGCGGGGTTTATTGTACCGGCGGCGGTGTGCACCTCGGAAAAGCCCACCACAAGCGCTCCCTCTGAGAACATTTTCACCCCAAAGGGCGTACCGCATACCGTGACCGTGGGGCGCTGCATCACGGTGGCGCGGATGGTCTTGACCGGCAGCCAGCCGCCCAGCGCCAGCGTGGTCTGATAGCTGCCCGCTGCCCGGGTGCTGGCCACATTGCGGCTGCCGTGCCCGCGCAGCGGTTCCACCCAGCCAAAGCGGGGCAGCGCAAGGGACTGCTCCGGCTCCAGATAGACCTGCTCCGGCAGGGCGCACCACAGCCAGCCCAGCGCTGCCACGGCGGCTACCAGCAGATAAATACCTATAATCTTTATCCACCTGACGATGCTGTGCTTGGACATTTTACGGCCTCCCTGCGCATTTTTCGGATTTATTATGCGCAGAAAGGGCCGAAAAAACCGCACCCGCATCCAAAAATGGACACAGGTGCGGTTATGGTTTTACAGGAACAGGCGCTTATGCGTCCTGCAGCTCGCCGCGGCTGGCGGCCTTGAGGTAGGCGAAGATGAATTCATCAATATCGCCATCCATCACGGCATCCACGTTGCCGGTCTCGTAGTTGGTGCGGTGATCCTTGACCATGGTGTAAGGCATGAACACATAGCTGCGGATCTGGTGGCCCCATGCGATCTCGTTCTGCACGCCCTTGATATCGTCGATCTTATC
>OIYQ01000025.1_pt1 | contig 62320 bp, 65 predicted proteins | sample 1588311 | NCBI WGS metagenome assembly OIYQ01 (sample SAMN03283244) | human gut metagenome | biome: human-associated habitat; material: feces | host: Homo sapiens | place: Peru | collected 2012
TCTTCATAAATGCTGATACCTAAAAACCATCTATAAGCTATATTGACCTTGATCTCTTCACAGGTCTTTCTCATAGAATTGATGCCGAATGTATAATTGATAAAGATCATTTTAAAAAGTACCACAGGGTCAATAGAACGTCTGCCGAAATTACTGTAAAGTGATTTCACTAACGGATAGATGAATTTCCAGTCTATCGTAGCTTCCAGTGTTCTAACCAAATGATCCTGTGGTACTAGGTCGTCTAAAGTACTCATGATAAGTCCATCACGTTTAATGTTTGCACGATTAGTCATTGCCATATTTATATCCTCCAATTAAGCATCTTAATTATACCATTTTTAGGCCTTAATTGACAGGAAACGAAAAGACCGTAAGGCCACAAATTTGCTTAATTGGAGTGTGGACACTTACGGCATTAACTATATTATCACATACTATTCGATTTTAAAAGAAAAGACTGTTAACATTTAGTTTGTCAACAGTCTGAGATGATTCACTAGGAATCATCTCTTAAATAATTAGTCGTTTAAAGCTTCGATCATAGCTACGTATGATTCAACCTGTAATGATGCTCCACCAACTAAAGCACCATCGATGTTTGGCTGTTCAAGTAAAGCTTTTAATGTAGCAGGCTTTACAGATCCTCCGTACTGAATTCTTACTTTTTCAGCAACGTCCTGACCATAAAGTTCAGCAACTACACCTCTAATGTAACCACAAACGTCTTCTGCGATTTCATTAGTTGCAGTCTTACCAGTTCCGATAGCCCAGATTGGTTCATAAGCGATAACTACTCTTTCAGCAGCTTCAGCTGTAACATCCTTGAATGCAGCAACAACCTGAGTCTTAACTACATCATGAGTCTTTCCAGCTTCATATTCTTCTAAAGATTCACCAACACAAACGATTGGAGTCATACCGTTGTTTAATACCTGAAGCATCTTTAAGTTAACAGTTTCATCAGTTTCACCGAAGTACTGTCTTCTTTCAGAATGTCCTAAGATAACCCATTCAACACCGATTTCTTTTAACATTCCAACGCTTACTTCACCAGTATAAGCACCACTGTCTTTGAAATGGCAGTTTTCAGCAGCAACGATTAAGTTCTTTGCGCCTTCTTTAGCAGTTGCTAAATCTAAGAAAGGAGTAGCAATACCCCAATCAGCTTTATCAGTTACTTTACCATCAACAGCAGCAACAAATTCCTTTGTTTCTGCGATGCCATGGTTCATTTTCCAGTTTCCTACAATAATTGGTTTTCTCATTTTAAATTATATCTCCTCGAAAAATTATTTATCGTTGATAGCAGCGATACCTGGTAATACTTTACCTTCCATATATTCTAATGATGCTCCTCCACCAGTAGAAATATGAGATACCTTATCAGCGAATCCTAACTGCTTAACAGCAGCTGCAGAGTCACCACCACCGATGATAGTGTTAGCACCCTTAAGGTTAGCTAACATGCTACATACAGCTTTAGTACCTTCTGCGAACTTAGGCATTTCGAATACACCCATAGGGCCATTCCAAATTACTGTCTTAGCACCTTCAAGTTCTTTAGCGAATAATTCAACAGTCTTAGGACCAATATCAAGACCCATGTATCCTTCAGGTACATCTTCACCAACAACCTTGATATCTCCATCTTCACCAAACTTACTGCTTACTACAGAGTCGATTGGAAGGATTAACTTATCTCCACCCTTTTCGATGAATGACTTAGCTAATTCTACCTTATCTTCTTCAACTAATGAAGAACCAACTGTATGTCCCTGAGCTTTAGCGAAAGTATAGCACATACCACCACCGATAATGATCTTATCAGCAATGTTTAATAAGTTTTCGATTACACCGATCTTAGAAGATACTTTAGAACCACCTAAGATAGCTACTAAAGGTCTTTCTGGATCAGATACAGCCTTACCAATATAAGCAATTTCCTTTTCTACTAAGAAACCTGCAACTGCTGGTAAATGAGCAGCGATTCCTACAGTTGAAGCATGAGCTCTATGAACTGAACCGAATGCATCTTCTACGAATACATCACCAAGTGATGCCCAGTAAGCACCTAATTCAGGATCGTTCTTAGTTTCACCAGCTTCATAACGAGTGTTCTGAACTAAGATAACCTGTCCATTTTCAGCAGTCTTAACTGCTTCTTCAAGTTCAGCACCGCGAGTAGCGTTTACGAACTTAACATCTCTTCCTAATAATTCAGCAAGCTTAGGAGCAACAACAGCCATATCGTTCTTAGCTTTGTCTTCTTCCTTCTTGATCTTACCTAAGTGAGAGAAAAGTACAACAGCCTTTGGGTTGTGATCTAATAAGTAGTTGATTGTTGGTAATGCAGCAACAACTCTGTTATCGTCTGTAATTTCTCCTGTGTCTTTGTCTCTTGGTACATTGAAATCTACACGTACAAGAACTGTCTTGCCTGCGACATCAATATCTCTAATTGTTAATTTATCCATTAATTATCATCCTCCTACGACGAATTATAGCACAATTAAATATTTATATACAATCAAAAATACTATTCTTACTAATTATCTGTTTACAGATGAAGCAATTTTGTGATATGTCCATCTTTTACCACGAATGGCAACGCTTAACGTCATAATATTTTCAGGTAAAGCCATACCACACCATCCTGCATCACCGATATGCTGAATGTCTACACCACATCTTTTATTCATAATCGCGATTTCTCTGACTGTTTCAGTATCTGCACCTTCCTGGCTTGTACCAATTGCAGATAGTGCTAAAGCGTTATGTGCATGAATATATTCACATGCTTTAGTCACTGTTGCTTCAGATAATCCAGGAACAGTATTTACAGCTGGCATTAAGATAACATCAGCCCCTGCATCAATGAATTCCTTGATTGCTTCTAAATCTACAACAGGTTCATTGACACCTGCACCATGCATCTTACCAGCAATAATGAGGCCCTTGAAATATTTCTTAGCTTCCTTAATTGCAGCTGCAATAGAATGATTCGATACACCAACACCTGGGTTACCTGTTAAACAGATGAAGTTGAATCCTAATTCCTGTGCTTTCTTAAATGTTTCTGCAGTTGCCTGTCTACCAGATGCAATTGTCTGTCTTTCTTCAAGCATATCAGCATCTAAGTCTACTGGTTCAAGGTTACATCCTACTGGTCTACCAATTAATTCCTGTAACTTCTTAACTGGTTCATCACATTCTGGTAAACCATTGATCACTGGATTATTGCAATCAAATACATTTAAAAGAACCATATCGCTACCAAAAGAAACAGCAAGTTCCGCATTCGTTAAATCTCCTAATAATGGTGGAATAGCCACTACTGTTTCAGTCATGACAGTTCTTCCTTCACATGCAAGAATAGACTGTTTTAATTCTTCTCCATTCATTGCAAGCATTTCACTTGTTGTACAATTCAATAATCTTTTCATATTTTATTCCTCCGTAATTGCTTACATTATACTACATCTATCCGGAGATTTCTTCTATATAATATGTAATTTATGTAAGGCTTTGAAAATGCCATCTTGATTATTGGTACTTGTTACGTCTTTTGCGATATTTTTAATATCATCAGGCGCATTTCCCATCGCAATACCCATTCCTACACTCTCTAACATCTCTTTATCATTATAGTTATCACCAAAAGCGACAATATCCTGTTTATTAATAGAATAATAGTCACATAGATGATTAATGGCATCTGATTTAGTGACTCCTTCATTCATGATTTCTATTAAGATATCTGAAGAGCAGGCAATAGAACAATGAGGAAATCTGTCTTTTAAGCTTCTTTCTATCTCTTTTGTATAAAGAGGATTACACATACATAATAGCTTATGTATTTTTCTAGAAGGATCTAAAGAAGAAAGTGTACCTTTCTGTGCTTCTGCTTTTACTATACGTTCTTCTCTTAATACACGAGGATCGTCTTTATCCTCTACGAGCCAATCATGTAATGCATAAATATTAATAGTACAATCAAACTTCTTTTCTTTAATAAAAGTAATAACTTCTTCTGTCTGTTTATAGTTCATCCCATTTTCATATAATACCTGTCCCTTTTCATTTAAGATGAGCCCTCCACTAAAACAGATCATTGGACAAACAATATCATTCTCTTTCAGTATTGGATATATACCTTCTGGACTTCTTGCAGAGACAGGTAAGAAAGGAATATCTAAAGATTTAATAGCGTCTCTTGTTTTAGGACTCATATGATGGTCATCTGTAAGTAATGTGCCATCAATATCACTTAATATACATTGATACATATTGTTACCTCCAAAAAAATGAGCATCACAATCAGTGATGCTCATATAGCTAAATTTATAAGTTGATAGGATTATTGAATTAAATCTAATATCTTATTGACGTTGTTTCTACCATTTCTAATTCCAAGCCCAATGATCACAGATATGATTACACAAAGTACCATACCAACAATACCTACAATTCTTGTTATAAGAGATGTAGGTCCAAATAAAATGAACGCAAGGAATAATGAGGAAAAAATGATTGAACACTTTAGCCATCTCTTTAAGTTGTTAAGCATCTTTGTTTGATATTTTACTTCTTCTACATAATGTGATTTAAGCTCTTTATTCATGATAGAACGCTCCTTTATATTAGTATTTTAATCCAGGGTTGAAGAATCCAACGACTACACCTACAAAAGCAATGACTACAAGTAATAACATTACTTTGATAGGAGACATTTTCTTCTTAGATAATAGATACCAGCAAAGAATAACGAATACTGCTGTTAAGAATCCAGGATAAACACCATCTAATGTTTTCTGTAATTCTAAGAAAGGTTTAGTTGCACCAGCTGCAGTCATTGTGAATGAAGTTTTGATACTTACCCAAGTAGCTGCAACAGCACCAATAACGATACCACCTAACATTGTGATAGATTCTCTTAGTGCTTCACCCTGAGGACCTACTAAGAAGTCTACGGCTTTACCACCAAGTTCATAACCTTTGAAATATAAGAATTTCATACCAAAGTATGCGAATAAGTTCCATACGATGATATAGAAGATAGCACCAAGAGGAGAACCTCCAGTACTCATACCTAAAGCGATACCTAATAAGATAGGAATAACAGTACCTACAACTAATGAGTCACCAATACCAGCGATTGGACCCATTAAACCAGCACGTAAACCATTGATTGTTTCATCATCTACGTCTTCAGCACCGTTTGCACGTGCTTCTTCAAGACCAGCAGTTACACCAACGATAACAGTACCTAACTGAGGTTCAGTGTTAAAGAAAGCTGTATATGTTTTTAAAGCTTTTGCCTGATCTTCTTTTTTGTCATATAACTCTTCGATAATTGGTAACATTGATGTTAAATAACCAAAAGTCTGCATATGTTCCTGTGAGAAACATGTAAGGTTACCATAATACCAATGATGGAATGATTTTGATAGAGTTTTCTTTGAAATCTTCTTTTCCATTTTAGATATCCTCCTCGTCATCATCATCTAAATCATCTGCAGCAACAACAGCTGTTTTTGATAAAGAAAGCATTTTGATCTTGTAATTGATTAAAGCGAATAATGCAGCAATTAATGTTGCAGATACTAAGTTAATGCCAAGTGAAGCAGCTAAAGTGAAACCAAAGAAGAATGGGATGAAATCTACTGCTTTAGTAACAATCTGTTTTAATAAGATAGCAATTCCGACACATGGTAATAATGAACCAACAGTGAATAATGTCTTCATAGCAAGACCATCCATTGGTAAGTAGTTCTTGATTAATTCAACCATTGGTGCACCCATTTTACACATGATTAATGTTGGAATGAATGAACAAATGATATGTGAGATCCAAGGAAGTACCCAGTCAACTGTATATAATTTCTTGAAATCACCTTTTTCAACTGCAGTCCAGCCAATATGCTGCCATGCTAAGTTGATAGTCGCTGTTCCATAGAATAATACTGTACCTAATGTACCAACCATTGTACCAAATGAAGTAGCAAGACCCTGAGCTTTAACTGAAGAAGGATCTAAACCATAAGAATGAATCGCAATCATTGCAAGTGGAATACCAATGTAGCTGACAGCACGAACGTCTGCAGATACTGTTCCACCAGGAGTAACTAATGCGATATAAACTAACTGCATAGCGATACCAACAAGAATACCTGTCTGTAAATCGCCTAAGATAAGACCACAAATTAAACCACCAACTAAAGGTCTACCTAATGTGTAGTTACCAATAGAAGTACCACCTAGACCTGGCATACTTGATAAACAAGCAAATAGGCCAAGTAGGGCAGCTTGAAACCAACTAATTTCCATAATTTTTTCTCCCTTAAATATAATATTTGTTAATAACCGAATTTACCTTTGAAGTCATCCCATGTACCAATTGATACATCTGGTAATAAGGCAAATTTGATTTTATAACCTGCTTTAGAAATTCTTTCGAATGCATCTGCTTCTTCCTGAGTAATAGACTGGTTATTACCAAGCTTTACAGCGCCTTCACGGTCATTACAAGGACCAACAATAACTGTATCAATACCACACTTGAATCCCTGATCGACTAAGATAGTAGCCATATCAATAGGATTCTTAGTGATTAAGAAATACTGAGTATCTGAATCTAATACCTTCTGAGATTTCTTAGCAAAAGCATCAAGTGTCCAGACAAATGTCTTTTTACCACTTGCAGCTTTATAAGCAGCCTTTAATACACTGTTATCTGCTGCTTTATCATTAACTGCTACTAAACCATCACAAGGATATTCTCTAGCCCAGCGAGTACAAGTCTGACCATGAATCATACGGTCATCAATACGAATAAATGAAACTGACATATTTGTTTTCCTCCTTAAATATCGTCTTCTTCGTCATCATCTTCTGATGCGAGTTTAAATTCTTTTAATGCTTCATGTGCTTCACCAAGTACTGCCTGAGGAAGCATTTCCTTATCCATGTTATCCTTCATTAATACTGTAGTTAATGCAAGTGGAAGGTTCATACCACCAAGGACAACTGTATTATTTGTTAAACCTTTTTCATTGATTACATTGAGTGCAGTAGTTAATGGTGATCCGCCAATTAAGTCACCAAGAAGAATGATTTCATCTTCTGCAGTAATTGAACTTACTGCTTCTTTGAATACTTCTGCGAATTCATCTGCAGTCTTACCATTTTCTAATCCAACTGCAATAACTTCTTTCTTTTCTCCAGCTAACATAGCAAGTGCATTGGCTAATCCCTTAGCAAACTCACCATGGCTTACAAGTACTACATATTTCATTTCTTTTCTCCTCCTGTGACTACATTCTAGCATTCAAGCGTTTTCATTCCATCTGTCTAAAGTCATGACTTTAATATGACATTTGTCATATTAAAAAGAGTGGCTAAGCCACTCTATTCATTCAGGTATTTATTCACTTGTTTTTGTAATTCTATTAAAGAGAGATCAAAATCATCACTTGAATGAATCATCTTTATCATATTGGTATCAATCATAGTCTTCGCTGCATCATATTTCTTAAACTTTTCACGGTTACGTGCGCCCAGCAATGCCTGATTTAATAACGACATACTGATTTTAGAATCACCTGTTTCTTCATCGAGCATATCAATGATTGTTTGTGACTGTGCAACCTTCTTCAAAGGAGAAATTCCTTGAGAGTATTGTGTTATAGATTGCTGAGTTGTTTGATTGTGACATAATTCTTTTAATAGATTCCAAGCCTGTGATTTATGATATGATTTTGCACTCATACCCATCAATAATGTTGATACCTGTGCACTTCCCTGATTCTTTGAGGCAGTAGGCATCTTTAAACAATCCCATTCAAATGTAGAATATTTTTTAACACGCCATGGATATGGCTTATACGTACGATATACAGCTAAAGAAAGAGGTGAAAAAGCAACTAACCCTTTATCGAATTCTTCAGATGTGACTGTATGTCCTTCATTTAAATTATTGAGTTTACGATAAAATTCTATAGCACGCTTCACAGCACTCTGATCTAGATAACATTTCGTTCCCTTTTCATTAAAGACCTGTGCGCCATATGCATAAATAGAATCAAGCCATTCATAATCATAATAGCCATAATAATTTGAAGAATACTCACTTACCTTTTTACATATAGAATAGAAATCATCCAATGTCCAATCATTATCAGGCATCTGAATATGACAATTTTCCAGAAGAGTCTTATTCACAAACATCAATGTCGGATTACATTCATAAGGAAGTGCATATTGATTATTCGAATACGTTCCTGCTTTTAAAACACTGGAATAATAATCATCCGTACTAAAATTCTGATCATGAGTCATATAACTATCAATGTTTGCAAGTGCACCGATAGAACTTAATGTATTGAAATCATCATCAAGAATCATAAAAACATCCGGTTCTTCTCCCTTGACAATCTTATCTGAAAGCCATGAAGAATAATCATTCTTCATGATTCCACTCTCATACTTTACTTTAACCCCTGGATATTTCTTTTCAAATCGTTCTATAGCGCCATCAATGATTTTATAGCTCTCTCCGCTTGGTACATCCCAGTTACTTCCTGAGAAAACACCTAACTCCAAGGTAATTGTATCTGGGTAATTTGCGACAATCATGAAAAAGAGTGAAAAAACAACAATACCGAGAAAGACCTTTGACCTATTCATCATCAAACGTCCTTGTCATAAGACCACTTTCTACTGCCCATATAGCCAGCTGTGTGCGGTCTCTTAAATTTAATTTAGAGAGAATAGAACTCAAGTAATTTCTTACAGTTCCTTCAGATAAGAAGAGTTTCTGGGCAATTTCTTTATTAGAAAGCCCATATCCAACATGCTGTATCACTTTCCACTCCGGCTTGCTGAGTGTTTCTACATCTTTTTCATCTACTTGTATTGTGTAGTTGTTCTGCTGCATCTTAGAGAACATACTGAAGACTTTTGTCGCAATATCAGGATTGATCATTGCGCCTCCTGTATTCACTGTCACAATTGCCTTATAAAGTTCATCCATAGATACACCTTTCAGTAAATAACCACTTGCCCCATAACGCAGTGCACTAAAAACAAAATCATCATCATCAAATGTTGTCAAAATAATAATCTTTGTATCAGGATACTTAGATTTCACTTCTTTTGTTGCCATTACACCATCCATGCCAGGCATACGAATATCCATCAATATAACATCTACCACATTGGATTCTAGACATTTTAATACTTCAAACCCATCAGATGCAGTCCCCACTACATCTATATCCTCATGTGTACTTAATACTATCTTCAATGATTCTCTAATCAGTTCCTGATCATCCGCAATCATTACTTTAATCATAAAGTTCTCCCTCCTGTATTGGAATTGTGACCACTGTCAAGAAACCATGATGTCCATCATATGTCACTTTTCCATTGATCATAGATAAACGTTCTCTCATCTGTTTTAATCCAAAGCCATAATGAATCTCTTCACATCCCTGTCCATTATCCTGGATTTCTAATTTCAATTTCTGATCTTCTATATATATAGAAATATTAATATGCGTTGCATCTCCATGCCTTACTGCATTAGTAATACTTTCCTGAATGACTCTAAATAAAATATCTTCCTTCGTATTTTCAAAATCCACCTTATCTAGACGATAGTCCAGAGTGATTGTTAAGTCACTGACACTCGTGAATTCTTCAATCATATTCTCTATTGCTCCTTTAAAGCCATGCTGTTCAAGAGCACCAGGTCTTAATTTATTCAAAGAATTACGTACATCCCCAATTCCCTGCCTTACAACTTTACTGATAACCATCAATTGTTGTTTAGTTGCCTGAGGATTGATATCGATCATCGCAATACAGGCATCAACACCTGCCGCAATACCTGTTAAAGCATGGCCGAGTGTATCATGTATTTCACGTGCTAATCTTTTTCTTTCTTTATCTTCCGCAATCTTTTCACTGACTGCGGCATAATTCTCTAATTCATGATTGACTTGATGTACCATGATTAATTCCTGAGTCATACGTTCATTTTCCTGTACTTCATTCGCAATATAAATCATCAAGAATAAAATAAAGAACAATAAATTCACAATATCTAGTAAATTGATTCCTACCTGTAATAACCCTCTTGTCGTACTTGTATATACATTGAGATATGCATCCGCATTCACAAGAGGAAATAATGTACTGAAGAAATTATAGTTAGAAATAATAAGAAGTAGACTTAACGGAATAGTCAGCCACTTAACGTATTTATTCTCTTTAAATCTAAATAATGCATCACTGAATATCAAATAGATAATACCACTATAAATGAAATACAATGATTTCATAATAATAAAGCCTATAAGTGTTTCAATAAGTAGAAAGAAAATATTCTCAAATGGATATTCCTTAACACGATGATCAAAGAAATTCATAAGTATCATGATGATTATATATAAAATCAATGATTTAAAGAAAATAATGGATGGATCTGTAGGAATGTAGTTAAGAGAACTCAGAAAGTCTCTTGAGATATTATTCATAATAATATACTTGGTACTAAACATGAATATCATTGCATAACTTGTAATCATGATGAAGTTCCAGAACATCATTATTGCACGTATTCTTTTTAAATTAAATTGTTCCAACATTACTGCCACCCCCTGACATTGAAGGTATCAATATTGTCTTTTGTGATCAGCGTCACAGGGACCTCTATTATTTCAGGCACATCTTTTCTATTGAGAAGAGAATACATATTCTTTGCGGCCAATCTACCAAACTGGATAGGTGACTGAGCGGCCGTCCCTGCCACTAAAGGACTCTGCTTAATGAGTGACTTCAAATCCGGTGTACCATCCACACCATAAACAAGAATATTTGTGCGCTTCATTGACTCAATAGCTGCCAAAGCACCTAAAGCTGAAGGATCATTTAAAGACATAACAACATCAATTTTAGAATGTCTTTTTAGAATATCCTGCATCACTGGCATCGCACGTTCAAGCTGTCCTTCACACTCTGCAGAATCCACAATATGATATTGTGGATTGTTTTTAATTGTATCTACAAACCCCTGAATTCTAGATTTAGCTGATTCAGCGGTGGAATGTTTTAATAAGACGATATTTGCTGATTGAAGCCTCTTCATCATATCTTGTGCACATAATACACCTGCATCATAATTATCTGACTCAATCGTGCAATCTATAAGATCACTATTATCAACAGCAGCGTCAATGGCGATAATAGGTATTCCCGCTTTTCTTGCTGATTCTAAAGAACTCAGTTTATCAGAAGCAATTGGATTCACAAAGATTCCATCCACCTTCATTGCAACAAATTCTTCTATCTGCTGATTCTGTTTTTCTATATCGAGTTCAGGATTACGTACAATAAGTTCGTCCCCTTCTTTTTCTATATCTTTTTTTAATTCATTATTAATAACTTCATAAAATGGGTTGTTCATAGTCATATAAGTCGCCCCAAAAACAAGATGCGTCTTTTGAGGCATTAAATAACTGCTATAAACTGTCCCTAATAATACAGCAACCACTAATCCTATAATGATCTTAAGTGTCCTTTTACTTCTTTCATCCATACTTTTTCACCTACTTGCATTCATTTTACCACAGTTTCAATCCATCATGTAGAATTAAAAAATTACATCTTTGTTATATTATTTATTACAAATCATTTGATTTGTATTATAATATATCTAGCAAGGATAATCTCATTGTTTTTTATTATTCGAGGAGATGATTTCTATGGTTGATATGAGAATTTTAAGTGATCCTTATGAAGAAGAATGCTTTCTAATCTTAAAAAGTAATCTTCCTAAGATGAAAGATGAGGATGCATTAGAACTCTATGTAAAACTTAAAAAATCTTATAAAAGAGACAGAGGTTTAATGCGTTATATCTTCGATGAAACAGATAAGATTGCACAAGAATAACAACTATCTAACCCAAAAAAAGAAGGTTCTTACACGAGCCTTCTTTTTAGTATTCACTTGGTACAATAATCGCAAGAATAATATATGCAAGAATACCGCTTCCTCCAAGTGCTGTAAATGCAACCCATCCTAATCTTACTAATGTAGGATCAATCTGGAAGTATTCTGCAATTCCTCCACAAACGCCTGCTAACATACGATCATGTGCTGAGCGATATAGTCTTTTGTTCATTTTTACCCCTCCTCACAAATATTACCATATATCTTTAATATTTTCTATTTGTATCTTTAATAATATAGATTGGTCTTTTCTTTGTTTCAAAGTAACATGATGTACAATACTGACCAAGTATGGAAACAAAGATCAATTGGACACCACTTAAGAAAAGGATAAGATCAACCACTAAAGTATGATAGTGCATCACTACAGAGATCACACTAATAATAAGAGATAAGAAAATCAGGAATGTACCGATGACACCAGCAAAGGTAATAGGTGTTGCCGAGAAAGAGAAGATACCTTTAAAGGCATAAGAGAATAGACTCGTAAAGTTCCATTTTGTCTGCCCTGCGGCTCTTTCTACATTATGGAATTCAATCCATTTTGTATCAAAACCTACAAAAGAGAATAAGCCTTTCATATATCTGTTATATTCTTTGAGTTCTAGTATGGCATCCACCATCTGACGAGACATCATTCTAAAGTCCCCTGCACCATCATCCATATCCATCTTTGTTAATTTCTGAATGACTTTGTAGAAAGAATGAGAAAGGAAGTTACGAAGTCTTCCTTCTCCAGTACGGTCTACTCTTTTACCTGCTGCACAATCATAGCCTTCATATTTACAGGCATGATACATGTCAGGTAGAAGTCTAGGTGGATGCTGTAAGTCGGCATCCATAATAACGACATAGTCACCTGTAGCCTTTTCTAATCCTGCAAACATGGCTGCTTCTTTCCCAAAATTACGAGAGAATGTGAAATAGAAACAATGGCTATCTTTTTCAGCAAGTTCTTTTAAGACTGATGCTGTATGGTCTTTCGACCCATCATTTATAAATAATAATTCATAATCGATATCTGGTATACGATGTAATTGTTTAGTCGTTTCCTGATAGAACATAGAAACAACGTCCTCTTCATTAAAACAAGGAACGATAATACTGATTTTATCCATTTAAATGTCTCCTTCCATAGACATAGAATATAACTAATAAAATAACGCCTGCACCACTTGTAATACATGCAAGAGTATATCCAGGTGGACTAAAGGTGATCTTTATTTGATGAGATCCTTTACTTATAGGACATCCAATAAAAGCTTGATTCACTTTTTCAATATTGACTTCTTTATTATCAACATAAAGGCGATAACCTTTTTCATAAGGAATACGAGTAATGAAGTATCCATCTTTTGATACATGGATGTTTCCTTCTAAAACATGAGAAGTTTTCTTTATCTTTAAGGCATCTACTTTTTGATTTAAGGCTGATGCAGGTAAAGTATGCATCTTGATATTCTTAATCAAATAGTTTCCTTTAGATAAAGAAACCTTTAATTGGTTTGTAGTAGTGACAAATGTGAAATGTGTATGAGGATGATAATAAGGGTTTGTAATACTTGCCAGCTTATTTTTCATTCCATTAACTGTGATAAAGACACCTTTTTCAGGTCTGTTGTTGACAATATCACATTCTAATACAACGATTTCATTGTTTGTCTGACGCTTAAGCGTCAATTCTATCTTCTGTTTGTTTTTAATATGATAGGATTTCTTAAATCCTGGATTCTCTTCTACAAATTGACTTTTGTAATGACTATTACCTTTATTCACAATGGCACAATTCATTAATGTATCCAATGTATAAGGGTAAGAGAGCTGATTAAACGGCTTCTCACTCATTAATGAACTTGTTGCATAGGCCTGTGGTAAGGCTGTATTGGATTGATAAAGCTTAATCTTCTTAGCCTGATCTTTTAAAGAATAACCATAAGGAGCCTGTCTTTTAGATATCACTGTATCAATACCTAGTGCTCTTAAATAGAAGATATTGTCGGTATCATTCTGGGCGACACGGTTATTTGTCGGAATAGGTATTCTTAATGTATCAAATAGGAATGTGTTGTAGTATTTATTATTTGTTGATGTATAACCTGATACACGATTTATTCTATTCCCATATGTCTGATTGACATTCTGTCTTGTAGTGAGATCGGCTGCAGTGACTATCTTATTTCTTCTTACTAACTGTGATACATTCTTTTCATACTTCTTAGGCTGATAGAAAGAGGATGGACAGTTTGTATAGGATACAACCAACATTGGTATAACAAGATAAGCATAAATGAGATTCTTTCTTTTCTGTAATAAAAGAAGAATCACAAAGAGACAGTCTATAAGTGCTGAAAGTGGGTATTTGATGAAAAATACTGGAATAATAAGTAATACAAGAGAATACTTAGAGAGTTTGATATTTCCCTCTTTAATCTTAACCAACATCATACACATGATATAAGCGACGAGTGGCATAAAGACAAGCATGATCTTACTTCTTGCATATAAGAAGCCATTCATAATAAACCATACAAATGGAGAGTAGAATGATACAAGACATACAGCTGAAAGCTTCTGTAACTGTTTATCACTTAATGCGAGAACTAAGAGTACATAAGAGATATAAGTGAGTCCACACCCATATTCACTATAAAGAAGTCCTTTTAAATTAAGTGAAGGAATAAATAGAGAAGCAAGCTGTGTAGGAGCCCCAGATTTCCCATTACTTAAAATAACAAGTAATGTAGGGATTGTCAGTATTGCTGTCAATAAGACAATGAGTATATAAGAGACAAAGAGCTTCTTCCATTCACCTGGATGACGATAAAGCAAATAGATAAAACATACAATAAAGCATCCAATACAATAGAAATAACTATGAAGTACAATTAAACTCCCACATAGTGTAAAAGCCACAAAGTTCTTCTTTTCAATGCTGATTAAAGCTAAAAATAAGAAAGGCATATAATTCACAAACATGATCTGTTTATGAGAATGAAAGAAGATACTTGATAATAATACAAGTAAGCTGACAAAAATGCAGATGTTCTCATCTTTGGTGTGCTGTCTTAAGAAGATATAACAGCATAAAACAGACAATGTCATCATCAATACACTATAGGCAATGATAATTGTCTGCATATCAATATGTATAAGTAAAGCACCTATGAGTATGTCAGGTCTTAAATAGCCATAATATGAGAAATGATAGATATTGCCTCCACCCATCAATTCTTTAATATAGGTAGGAAAGAGTGTTCCTTCACTTCTTATGGCATGTCTTAATGCATCCCCAATAACGACATGCTGGCTATACCAGTCAATCCTGTTTCCAAAGACATGAGTTGTAAGCAGGAATACAGATACAATGCTTAATAGACCTAATAGACAAAGAGTGCGTTTGTCTTTTCGTGTCATGATTTTCACCTCGTTACTATTGTAAGAAATAAACCTTAATTTTAGGCTTAATATTTTCTTAAAAACGCTTAATTTTTGTAAGCTTTATGTTTAAGAATTCTTAAGATTTCTTTTAAGGTTTTTTAAATAAAGAGATGGTATTGTAAAAATGGGTGATAAATATGAATAATTTAAAAATGTTGACAATCAGTTCTTTGTTGATGATTAGTTCATTATTTGGTTCTAATCATACGATAAAGCATAAGAAGATGATTGATGGATTAAATCTAAAAAATATAGATTCTGTGATGTTTGTAGCACATCCTGATGATGAAACGATCTGGGGTGGCAGTCATCTTTTAAAGAAACATTATCTTGTCGTATGTATAACTAATGGCAATAATAAGACAAGAAGAAAAGAATTCATGAATGTCATGAAAGCCACACATAATACAGGTGTAATGTTTAATTATCCAGATAAGACAAATGGACAGAGAGATAACTGGGATAAAGCAAGAAAATATATTAAAAATGATGTACACTATATATTAAGTAAGAAGAAATGGAAAACTGTAGTCACACATAATCCAGATGGAGAATATGGTCATATTCACCATCAGATGACATCTTATATAGTAAGAAAAGATAGTCGTGTGGATATGAACCAGCTTGTCTATTTCGGTAAATACTATAGAAAAAAGAATATGCCTAAAAACCTCAATTCTATATCTTCAAGTGATTTAAAGAAGAAAATGAAGTTGACTGGTATGTATAGTTCACAATCCAAGGTGATGGATCATCTTGGTCATATGTTACCTCATGAAAATTGGGTGAAGGCAAAGGATTGGAGATAGTTATGAACGAAAAGATCATGGTTGTGGATGATGATAAGGACATACGTGAAGTCATCCAGGTATTATTATCAAGTGAAGGGTATGAAGTGATAGAAGCAAGTAATGGAAAAGAAGCACTCGAATTAGTGGATGATGATACAGATCTCATTATTCTTGATGTGATGATGCCAGAGATGAATGGATATCAGGCTTGTGTTCTATTAAGAGAGAAAACAAAAGCCCCTATTCTCTTTTTAACCGCAAAGGGGCAGGATAGTGATAAGACATTAGGTTTTTCTAGTGGTGGTGATGATTATCTGACTAAACCATTTTCTTATAATGAATTAAATGGGCGTGTGAAAGCATTACTGAGACGTTATCATGTGTATCAGGGTAAAGGTACTACACAAGAAAAACAGATTACATATAAGACAGGTAATATAGAAGTCAATAGTGCGAAACGTACAGCATCAATAGATGGAGAGAAACTCAACTTAACAGATTTAGAATATAATATTCTAGAGTATCTATTAATGAATAAACAGCAGGTTATTTCTCCTAGTCAGCTATTTGAAGCTATCTGGCATGAAGAATATTATTATGGGGCAAACAATACAATCATGGTGCATATTAGACATTTAAGACAGAAGATTGAAAAGGATCCTACAAATCCTGAACATATCAAAACAATCTGGGGTAAAGGATATTATTGTGAGTAAGAGATATGTAAGTCTTGCATCTAAGATTGTTATGATATTGATTGTCTCTAGTATTTCCGCTGTACTTGTCTATAGCTGTTTTAGAGAACAGATTTCCTATTATTATTCTTTTGTTGATGATATTGCTGGTATTAAAGAAAAAAGAACAAAGTTCTTTAAGGATTTTAAAGAAAAAGCGAAAGATGTGAATCTGACTGATAAGAAAAAGATTAAGAAATTAATTAAGACAAAAGACCCTTATTTGTCTGTTTATATTTATGATAATGTGGATGAGTATTATGTAGCAGGTAATTATGCCACTATTCTTACAGAGCCAGTGAGTATGATTACACCACTTTATATCTTACAAAATGACTTTGAAACAGATGCTTATAATATGGTTTATACAAAGACAATCCAATTTAAGGATCAAAAAGCTGAAGTAGAACTGTATGATATGCATTTATTAAAGTATATTAAGTATTATTTCTATACGGCTTTGTTTGCTTCTTTCCTCACATTCCTTCTTCCTACTTTCTTTTTTATTCGTCATAAAGTCAAATATATTGAATGTTTAAAACAGGAAATACTCAATATGTCCCATGGTGATTTATCTCATCCTATGACAATTCAAGGACGTGATGAACTTGCAATACTTGCTCATCAGATGGATGGTCTAAGAGTGACATTAGAAGAAAATTATGAGAAAGAAAAAGAAATGCAGCAGACACATCATGATCTTATTACTGCTATGTCCCATGATTTAAGAACTCCTCTCACAAGTTTAAGAGGTTATCTGGATATTCTTGCCTTACATTGTTTCAAGGATCAGGAACAGATGGATAACTACTTACATAGATGTATTGACAAAGTAGAACAAATCAAAGAATTGTCTAATAAGACATTTGCCTATTCACTCGTTTTTGAACAGAATAGTCATCCTCAATTAGAAAAGATATCTACAGAAGAACTCTTAGGTTATATAGAAGAGAATCTTAACTATCTAGAATTAGAAGGTTTTATCATTCACAAAGACATTAAATACATAAAAAAAGAAGTCCTTTTAGACTTCTCCATGATCAAAAGAATGATCAATAACCTCTGTTCTAATATCCAGAAGTATTCAGATAAACATGTTGATATGACTCTTACTCTTGATGATTCTTTTGATCTCCTCTTAATCAATAAAAAGAAGAGTGACTTATCTAAAGTAGAAAGTAATAAGATTGGTTTAAAAAGTGTAAAACGTATTGTAGAACTTCATAATGGAACATGTTCTATTGAAGAAAGTGAAGAAACATTCTCCATCCATATCTCTATTCCATTAAAAAAGGCTTGATCATCAGAAATTAATGTGGACCCCATGTCAAATAGATAGGTGAAATAATCAAAAACATATACCCATGCCTGCCACACAGTGGCAGGCATATTTATTATGAATAATGTGCTGCCCTTTATTTCTATAAGATAAAATCATCAGAATAAGGAATTAGTTCTATCACTAAAAGATTTGTAACAATCAAAACAGATATATCATATCTGGTGCCCGTTCTTATCCTTTCCGTTTTGCTTAGAATGAACTAAACCATAGATAGTACATGTCTTATAAGATGGAATAATGTCTCCAGTATCCTGTTCATACTATGATACAACAATCTTATTTACATAATCCTTATCCTTAAATTTTAAATTATTTTTTTACATAGTTTTCAGTTATCATGGCACTCATCTGCCCTTTAAAAATCGTTTCACAACTATTAATAATGATAAGTTGAATTAAATTGTTATAAAGTAGAAAAACAAGTGGTAAGCTAAATTTAATGATTTAGTAGCAATATTTTTCTTAAACTTTGATTTTATTTAAAATAATATCACAACATATTTTATCATTTATGTTAATACTCATTTCCCCTGAGTATTTTTTAACTATATTTTCCAACAAAATAGGATACAATTCTGTTTTACTATTACTCTTACAATAAAAACTTAATGATAAATAATAAAATTTTGATTTTTCTCTAGTTTTGAATACAACTTCTTTACTCAAATCTATATTTTCAATAACAAGCTTAAGCAACGAATCTAGAATGATTGCTAAATCAAGGGATTCAATTTCTAAAAGACTGCTTTCCAGATATAAATTCCACTGAATATTCTTATCTTTGTAAACAAGCATTACCATATTAAAAATATTGTTAATAACATTGTTTTCTGTTTCTATAAACTGTGTATTATTTTCGATATTTTGTAGTTTCAAGCAGATATTTTTTATGTTCTGATTTTGTTTTTCTTTTTTTAAAATAAGAAGAACATTTTCTAAACAATGTTTTAATTTTCTATTTTCATCATTAATACTCTTTGTTGCTTCAATGAAAAATTTCATATTTTCAAATTCAGAATATTGAATGTTTTTTTTCATCTGTTTATAATTTTCTTCTTTCAAAATGTTGTATAATGCATAGTTTAGAATCAGCAAAATAGATAAACTAATCAAAAGAGTAAAATATGTTTGTTGGTCAACTTGATTAGACAATAAATTTAAAAAGCTATATGCTAATGTGCAGAAAGAAATAGAAATGATAATAACCAATATGAGCAAGGATTTGCTATAGGCAAAATTTCTTTTTTTCATAATCTTAGACGAAAAGAAACTTAATGAACAAAATAATAGCTTACTAAATAAAGAAACCAAAAGTAGTAAACGAGGTGTTGAAAAAATAAGTGATATACTTTATTTAAGTTTATAATATCAGACTTATTGATTTGAACAAAAAATGGTGAAAGATCCATAAGTATATCTTTTAAATTCATTCTTGATTCAAATTGTTTATTGTTGTAATAAAAAATACACTTATCCCTCATTTTTGAAATAACTGTAATATTTCTTTGAACAAGAGAGTATTCAATACCAAATGATGAGATTTTAAGTATCTTATTCTTATTCATATAAAATTGCAGACAACGATCAATTTCAGATATCCCTTTATTTTTTAAATCCTTCTTTAAAATATAAGAAAATGGTGAAACGGTGAAGGAATTAAATACATATGTTGTGTAAGAACTAATAAACATAATAATAACATCTGTGTTAGATTTTCTAATTTGATTACATATACTGATTCCATTATATTGATTAATTTCAACATCTATAATAAGCAAATCAAATGAATGAATGTCTACCAATAACTGCTCAGGTGAAGAAAATGTAGAGATTGAAAAATCATTTATACCAATTTTATTAATCCTTTCAACTATAATATCCTTTACTTCATCCATAAAAACAGAATCATCATCTACTATCGCAATTTTCATTATATTAATCTTCCTTTCACAAAATACGAATAGTTTTTTTAATATTATTAATAAAGTGGTTAAAAATATTATACTATAATCTTTCAAAAAGCATATATCATGATGTACTCATCCCATAATAATCGTCCAATAGGTATTGTCTTATCATTTTATATGTATAGTATTCACTTGGAAATAGTAGTGCAAAAGTGTCACACAGTTAAAATTTTATCTTTGGTAAATACCTTTCATCTCATTAATTCACCTTTAAACACGCTCTTATTGAAAACTAAAATACATTTAATATAATTAATGATGAAATTGAAGTAGGTCGATCAATATTAAATTTCAAAATGATAAAGGAGACAACGTACAATATGAATATTAAAATTTTTATAATTGTTGTGATAATGACTATATTAATACCCATAGCAGAAACAAGAACGAAAGCTATTTCTAACATAATGAGCCCTCAAACAATTTGCTTGACAAATATATAATCAAAAGGAGTATACCATTTAGTACGATGAAAAAATTACATTTAATCATAAAAATAAGTTTCTTTGCTATTGTAATAGCTGTTTCTATATTTTTAAAAGAAAAACATTTTACTGCATACATACCTCCCGCAACTGCATATATATCTCCCGCAGCTGTACTTGATACAACAGATTACATTATTCAATTTAATAAATTTTCAAAAATTCTGTTGGCTAGCAGTTTACTATTACTCATTCTATTCTTTACTTATTATAAAATAAGTGTACGCTTATTTGATATTACATTATTAGATAAAATAGTTTTATTTTATTATTCTGTATTCTTTATTACAATATTTACTACTTATCATTCATTTTATGTATATAGTGGAGATTTGTGTCATTTATCATCTATATTAACCTCTATCACTTTTTTACAATATGATTTTTTAAATGTATTACCAATTGGTATCATCCTCTATATTCCAATACTGTATTTATTTTTCATAAAACACGAAAGGAGAAAATTACGAAACGAAAAAGAATAATGACTCTTGGTTTAATTTCGTAAATAACAATTTGTGTTTCCTTAGTCACTGTGGAAGCCAGCACATGGACAAGTACTGGCAGAATAAATAATCTTCCAACTTGTGGTAAGGTAAAAGACTTAAATATTTATAACAAAAAGACAAACTCAACTCAAATTGCTTCATTTCAAACCACTGAAGTTTCTGCATCATTGCCAACATTTGGAACATTAAGAAATTCAAATGGTGCTTTAAGATCTGAATGGGTTTATTTGATTAAAGGACCTGCGATTTATCATGGAAAAGAAGCAGATGCTAAAAAAGGCTGTAAATGCTAATGAGATAGTATATCTTTCTACTCTCATTAATTTAACAGCCTTTTTAATTACTTATTAATATCTGCTTCATCAAATACTTCCGCAATAGAGCTTCCTGGAGCTACCATTGGGAATACTTTATCATCATCATCAATGATACATTCAATCACAACTGGACCATGATAATCCACTGCTTCCTGTAATGCAGGCATGACTTCTTCCTTCTTAGTGACACGGATGGCTTTACAGCCTAATCCTTCTGCCACCTTACAGAAATCTACTTTATCATGAAGTACTGTGGCACTATAGCGTTCACCATAGAATAATGTCTGCCACTGTCTTACCATTCCAAGTACATGGTTGTTAAGTACTACTTCAATGATTGGAATATTGTAACGTGATGCAGTGGCTAATTCATTGAGGTTCATACGGAAACATCCATCACCTGCAATATTGAATACTAACTGATCAGGACAGCCATATTTAGCTCCCATTGCAGCACCTAATCCATAGCCCATAGTACCAAGTCCACCAGAACTTAAGAACTGTCTAGGACGTCTATAGTGATAATACTGAGCGGCCCACATCTGGTTCTGACCTACTTCAGTTGTAATAATAGCCTGAGAATCAGTGAAGTTATCAATCTGTTCAATTACATATGGACCAGTTAATCTAGACTGATCATAAGTTAAAGGATAACGATCCTTTAATGTACGTACTTCCTTCATCCATCCTGGATGGTTCTGTTGTGTTAAAGTTAAATTAATAGCTTCAATAACATCTTTTGCATCTCCGACAATACCTAAATCAACAGGCACATTCTTATCGATTTCTGCATCATCGACATCAATATGAATAATCTTCGCATTCTTCGCAAATGTATCTACATTACCAGTAATACGGTCACTGAAACGTACACCAATCGCAATCAATAAGTCACATTCTGATACACCGATATTACTTGCTTTAGTCCCGTGCATTCCTAGCATCCCTGCATAACGTGGATTAGTGCCATCATAAGCCCCTTTACCCATTAATGTATCAGTAACTGGTGCATCGATCTTTTCTACTAATTCTTTTAAAGCTGCACTCGCCTGAGAGATAATACATCCACCACCAACAAATACGAATGGCTTTTCTGATGCTTCAATCATTTCTACAGCTTTCTTAATAGAAGCTGTAGGGAATGTATAATTACGGCTGCCAATGACATCTGGTACCTTTTTAGTATATTCACATGAACCTACAGTCGCATTCTTAGTCATATCAACTAATACTGGACCTGGACGACCTTCTTTCGCAATCTGGAATGCTTTACGAATAGTAGGAGCCAATTCTTCGGGTGATTTACAAATAAAGTTATGTTTAGTAATAGGGATAGTCACACCCTTGATATCAATTTCCTGGAAGGCATCTTTACCTAAGGCATTAACACCTACGTTGGCAGTTAAAGCAACTAAAGGAATAGAATCCATCATGGCTGTCGCAATACCTGTGACAAGGTTAGTGGCACCTGGTCCACTTGTTGCCATACAGACACCCACTTTACCAGTGGCACGTGCATAACCATCAGCTGCATGAGACGCCCCCTGTTCATGAGATGTAAGGACATGATGAATCTTATCCTGATATTTATATAAACTATCATAGACTTCTAGGATTGCCCCTCCTGGATAGCCAAAGATAGTATCAACGCCCTGTTCAAGAAGGCTTTCTACTACAATGTCCGATCCTTTCATTAACATTTTGGATTCTCCCCCTTTACTTATCATTTGGCTGTAATACAGCACCTGTATTGGCACTTGTTACCTGTGCAGCATAACGTCTTAAGTAACCTGTAGTGATACGAGGTTCTCTTGGCTGCCATTTAGCACGACGTGCTTCTAATGTAGCATCATCTACAGCTACATTAATTTTATTATTTGGAATATCAATAGAGATCATATCTCCTTCTTCAATGAGAGCGATAGGTCCTCCTACTGCTGCTTCTGGAGATACATGTCCAATAGAAGCCCCTCTAGTTGCCCCTGAGAAACGACCATCTGTAATTAATGCAACATCTTTATCAAGTCCCATACCAGCGATTTCACTTGTAGGAGATAACATTTCTCTCATACCAGGACCGCCTTTAGGACCTTCATAACGAATAACAACAACATCACCCTTGACAATCTTACCAGCACGAATTGCCTTGATTGCATCATCTTCACTATCAAATACTCTCGCTGGTCCAGTATGTGTCATCATTTCAGGAGCCACTGCAGCTGCCTTAACGACACAGCTATCAGGTGCAATATTACCCTTTAATACCGCAATACCACCTGTTTTCATATAAGGGTTATCAACAGGACGGATGATTTCTGGATCTAAGTTTACACATCCTGCAATATTTTCTTTAACAGTCTTACCAGTACATGTGATACCTGTTGTATCTAAGATACCTAATGAATCAAGTTCATTCATGACTGCGTATACGCCACCGGCATCATCTAAGTCTTCCATAAATGTAGAACCTGCTGGTGCTAAGTGACATAGGTTTGGTGTATATTTAGAAATTTCATTCGCAATTTCAAGATTTAATTCTACACCTGCTTCATGTGCGATAGCTGGTAAATGAAGCATTGAGTTTGTAGAACATCCTAAAGCCATGTCCACTGTCATCGCATTCTTGAATGCGATGACAGTGGACATGATATCTCTTGGTTTGATGTTCTTTTCTACTAATTCCATGATCTTCATACCAGCATGTTTTGCAAGTCTAATACGTGCTGAATAAACAGCTGGAATAGTACCGTTACCACGAAGACCCATACCGAGTGCTTCAGTTAAACAGTTCATAGAGTTGGCAGTATACATACCTGAACATGAACCACATGTTGGACATGCTTTTTCTTCAAACTCTTCAAGATGAGCGGCATCTAAAGTACCTGCATTATATTGACCAACTGCTTCAAATAGTGAAGAAAGACAAGTCTTCTTACCATTTAATTTCTTACCTGCAAGCATTGGTCCACCTGATACAAAGATAGTTGGAATATTTAAACGAGCAGCAGCCATAAGTAAGCCTGGTACGTTCTTATCACAGTTAGGGATCATAACAAGACCATCAAACTGATGTGCTGTCGCCAAACATTCTGTACTATCTGCAATGAGTTCTCTTGTAACAAGTGAATATTTCATACCTGTATGGTTCATCGCAATACCATCACATACTGCAATTGCTGGTACTTCAACTGGTACACCACCCGCTAAATAAACACCTTTCTTAACTGCTTCACTGATCTTATCGAGATTCATATGACCAGGAACAATTTCATTATATGAACAAACTACCCCGATTAGAGGTCTTTCTAATTCTTCTTCTGTCATGCCTAAAGCATTGAAGAGTGAACGATGAGGTGCACGTTCTACTCCCTTTTTTACATTATCACTTCTCATATTACCCTCCTAAAGTCTTTCTACTACAGCATCACCCATCTGTGATGTAGATACTTTTGTCATTCCTTCTTTATAAATATCAACTGTACGGATATTATCCGCAAGAACCTTTTCTACTGCTTTTTCAATACATGCTGCTTCTTCATCCATATCAAATGAATAACGTAGCATCATAGCGGCACTTAAGATAGTCGCAAGTGGATTCGCAATATTCTGTCCTGCAATATCAGGTGCACTGCCATGGCTTGGTTCATACATACCTAGATGATCTTCACGAAGTGAAGCACTTGATAACATACCAATAGAACCTGTGACCATAGATGCTTCATCACTTAAGATATCCCCAAACATATTCTCAGTGAGGACAACATCAAACTGTGCTGGATTTTTCACTAACTGCATGGCACAGTTATCTACAAGCATATGTTCTACTTTTACTTCTGGGAAGTCCTGAGCCACTTCATTCACAATCTTACGCCATAAGCGAGATGTATCTAAAACATTGGCCTTATCCACACTTGTAAGTTTCTTACCACGTTTCATCGCAATTTCAAATCCTCTTTGTGCGATACGTCTAATTTCATGTTCTGAATAAACAAGATTATCATGAGCCACTAATTCACCATTGATTTCTTTTGTGTTTCTTTCACCAAAATATAAACCACCAGTCAATTCTCTTACGATAATCATATCAAAACCTGCTTCTGATGTGCTTTCCTTTAAAGGACATGCACCTGCAAGTTCTTTATATAAATAAGCCGGTCTTAAGTTTGCGAATAACCCTAATTCTTTTCTAATCTTTAATAATCCTGCTTCCGGTCTTAATGTAGGATCTAATTTATACCATGGAGATGTATTAGTATCTCCCCCAATAGAACCTAATAATACAGCATCACTGTTTTTTGCGACTTCTAATGCCTCATCAGTTAATGGGACTCCATAAGCATCAATAGAACAGCCTCCCATGAGGATATTCTTGTAATTGAATGTATGATTATATTTCTTTGCGATGGCATCAAGTACCTTAATTGCTTCATTCACAATTTCAGGACCGATTCCATCACCTTTAATAACCGCAATATTCTTTTCCATATCCTCTATCCTTTCTTATTATTGACATAGTTTACAAGACCACCCTGTTCAATAATCTTCTGCATGAATGGTGGGAAAGGCTGACCCTGATATTCTGTATTCTTAGTTAAGTTATAAATCTTACCTGTTTCATAATCTACTTTTACTTCATCGCCATCATCAATACCATCTACGGCTTCTGGACATTCAAGAATCGCAAAACCGATATTAATAGAGTTACGATAGAAGATACGTGCAAAGCTTTTTGCGATAACACATGAAACACCTGCTGTCTTTAATGCAAGAGGGGCATGTTCTCTTGATGAACCACATCCAAAGTTCTTCTTTGCGACAATAATATCACCAGTCTGAACTCTTTCTACAAATGTAGGATCTAAGTCCACCATAGCGTGAGTGGCTAATTCTTTGGCATCAAATGAATTAAGATATCTTGCTGGAATAATAACGTCTGTATCAACGTTATCACCATATTTAAATACTCTACCTTTAGCTTCCATTAGTTATTACCTCCGAATTTTTCTGGATTTGCGATATAACCTGCAATCGCACTTGCAGCTGCTGTTTCAGGAGATGCAAGATAAATTAATGATTCTACATCACCCATACGTCCAACGAAGTTTCTATTTGTAGTAGAAACACACTTTTCACCTTTCGCAAGTACACCCATATGACCACCCATACATGGACCACAGCTTGGTGTATTGACAGCACATCCTGCTTCTACAAATGTTTCTAGAATACCTTCTAGGATACACTGTAAGTAAATCTTCTGAGTTGCTGGTACAACCATCACTCTCACATTATCAGCGACTTTCTTACCTTTAAGAATAGCGGCTGCTTTTCTTAAGTCTTCCATACGACCATTTGTACATGATCCAATAACAACCTGATCAATATAGATCTTATCCATTGCTTCAATTTCATCCACTGTCTTCGCATTACCTGGAAGATGAGGGAAAGCAACAGTTGGTCTAATAGCAGATAAGTCTACATCTACCACTTCTTCATATTCAGCGTCTTTATCTGCTTCATAGATCTTATAGTCACGTTTAGCATGTTTATCTAAGTATTCAATAGCGGCTTCATCAACAGGGAAGATACCGTTCTTAGCTCCTGCTTCAATCGCCATATTACAAATAGTGAAACGATCTGCCATAGATAATTCTTTAACACCCTCACCTGTAAATTCCATTGATTTATATAAAGCACCATCTACACCAATACGTCCAATAATATGTAAAATAACATCCTTACCAGACACATATTTAGGTAGTTTGCCATGAAGATTAAATTTAATGGCTGAAGGTACCTTGAACCATAACTGTCCAGTCGCCATACCTGTCGCAATATCAGTTGTTCCTACACCTGTAGAGAAAGCACCAATAGCCCCATAAGTACAAGTATGTGAGTCTGCACCAATGACAGCATCTCCTGCCACAACAATGCCGCTTTCAGGTAAGATAGCATGTTCTACACCACATTTACCCTGTTCCATATGATGTGTTAATCCCTGCTCACGAGAGAATTCTCTGATTGCTTTAGAGTTCTCTGCAGATTTAATATCTTTATTAGGTGTAAAGTGATCTGGCACTAAGACAACCTTATCTTTATCAAAGACCTTATCAGCCATCTGCTTAAAGATTGGTAAAGCCATAGGTCCTGTAATATCATTTGCCATTACAATATCTACATTTGCTTCAATTAATTCACCTGCATGAACTTCTTTTACTCCCGCATGATCAGCTAAGATCTTCTGCGTCATTGTCATTCCCATTATATATAATCCTGCCACTCAAAATGTGATTAAATATACTCACATCGAGATAATGTAAGTTCTCACGAACATTACTTACTATGTCATCGTGTATGCTTTTGATTGACCGAAATCATATCTACTCACAAGTTCATGTACACTCCATAGTCGTAAATTCCCGAATTAGCCTTCGGTACATACCTACGTTTGCGTTCATTTATGCAACTTCGTAAGTCGTAGCATCTCTCAGATTAAGTGCAGCATTGAAATCTCTGTCTTCGATATAACCACAGTCACATCTGAAAAGTCTATCTGAAAGCTTTAAATCTTTCTTGATGCTTTTACAGCAGTGACATGTCTTAGATGATGGAAACCATCTATCTACTATTCGAAGTTCGATTCCGTTTTCCTTGCATTTAGCTTGAAGCTTTCTTTTAAATTCATAAAACTTCTGCGAAGCAACTGCTTTTGAAAGATGTCTGTTCTTCATCATTCCTGATACGTTTAGATCTTCAATCGTTATATGAGATGGCTTGGTTTTCACTATCTCTGCGATTATCTTATTGATGTAATCAGTACGAATATTGTCGATTCTATGATGAAGCTTCTGTATCTTAAGCCTTTGTTTTTGTATATTTCTTTTTTGAGTGGACTCTCCTTTCTTTATATTTTCATACTTTCGAGAAAGACTTCTCTGTTCTCGAATAAGCTTTTTTTCAAGTTTCTTTAATTTTGCAGATTTATTGATGTTCTTATAAGTTTTTCCATTAGAGACAATCGCAAAGTCCTTTAATCCAAGGTCAATGCCAATTCCTTCACTGGAATTACTTGCTATCCTTTTATCTGGGATTTCTATAAGAACTGAAACATAGTATCTGTCAGCTTTTATTGAGACATGACCGCTCTTAATTACGTATCCGTTTTTTGTTGTGGGAATATATCCTTTCTCTTTGATGCGTGCCCAGCCAAGTGATGGAATCTTGATTCTGTGTCTTTCACAACTGCAATCTTTTGGATTATTCCTTACAAAATACATCTTCACATCAGATCTGCCTTTCTTCTTAAATTTTGGAAAGGCGCTCTTGTGATTAAAGAAATTTTCAAATGCAATCTGTCCGTTATTTACTGCCTGTGTTACCGATTTTGAATAAGCTTCCTTGATCCAGGAATATTCTGGATGGCTTGGAAGATACTCGTTGTTAAGCCATACTCTGAATTGACTGCTGCTCATAAACTTTTTGCCACTTTCATGAAGCTCCTTATTATGAGCAAGATAGAAGTTATAGATAAATCTGCAAGTACCTATTGTTTTACGAATCTTGACTTTCTGCTCCTCTGTCGGATTTATTTCCGTCTTGAAGCTCTTCAGCAATTTCCTCATCCCTTTCTATCTGTTTTTTATACTTACAAAGCCCTTTGCAACCTGCAGGAGAACACATGAAGTATTGAAATAATATTCTGCATGAGTTCTTCATCTGATTTCTAATCTAATTATAGAATAAATAGAAAATTCATGCATCAAGTTCAGCTTCATGAACGCCTATTAATCGGCGTTAATAAAATTTAATTTTCACCAACCTGTGGTTTATGGGTATTCAAATTATGGTCTTGATTTTTTGTTCCATTACCTCATCTAATAAATCGTTACACGCTTTCAACAATTTTCAATACACTGGTCTACAATAATTCATTTGCATTACAAGACTGTCTTAAAAATGTAACTTGATTTAGTAAATGCTGATTATAAGTATAATAATGCCTATTAGTTTGGGTTCGGTTTGCCTTTAAAATTCCTTCTCTACCTCAACGTTATAATATCTTAACAGATGCGCTTAAAAATTCAGCAAAATCCTTTGGTTTATAATTCGTGATATTTGATGTGTTCATTTTAACGCTCTCCTTTGAGGGGATTTGAACACATTTAATCACAACAGTCAATATATTTAGCTACTTATATGTTTCTCCTCGAATTCTTTCATGAAATTAACTAAATATTCTACACCTTCATATGGCATTGCATTGTAGATAGATGCTCTAATACCACCTACACTACGGTGTCCTTTTAAGTTTGTCATACCTGCTGCAATAGATTCCTTTACAAATTCAGCATCTAATTCCTTAGATGGTGTTGTGAAAGTCACATTCATATTAGAACGTGCATCTTTCTTTGCATGTGGTTTATAGAAATCAGACTGATCTAAGTAGTCATAAAGAAGTTTAGCTTTCTTTTCATTCTTTTCCTTCATCACTTCTAGTCCACCCTGTTCATCAATCCATTTCACTACTAGACCTAACATATAAATAGCCCAGCATGGTGGTGTGTTATACATAGAATCCTTTTCTAACATAGTATCTAATTCAGAAAGAACTGGAATATTAGCTGGATGTGGTTTTACTAGATCTTCTCTAATAATCACAACACCAAGTCCGGCAATACCCATATTCTTTTGTGCACCGGCATAAATAACACCATATTTAGAAACATCTACAGGTCTTGATAAAATATCTGAAGACATATCTACTACAAGTGGTGCCCCCTTTGTATCTGGTACATAATTCCACTCCGTACCATAGATAGTGTTGTTATTACAAAGATGTACATAATCAACACCTTCACGAATATCTAACTGATCCTGTGTAGGAATTTCTGTAAAATCGTTGTCCTTACCGTTATAGGCAATATGAACATCCCCAAACTTAGCCGCTTCTTTTGCAGCTTTGCCAGAGAAGCTTCCTGTAACGATATAATCTGATTTACCATTTACCATAAGGTTTAAGGCAATGTTTGTGAATTCCTGTGTTGCCCCACCTTGTAATAATAAAATCTTATAGTTATCTGGAATATTTAAAACTTTCTTTAAAGTTGCTTTTGTATCATCAAAAATCTTTTGGTATGTTGAGGAACGATGACTCATCTCCATTACGCTCATGCCTGAGCCTTTATAATTCAGCATCTGATCTGCTGCTTCCTTTAATACCTCTACAGGTAACTGAGATGGTCCTGCAGAAAAATTATAAACTCTCTTATCTGTCATTTTCGACGTCCTCCTTGTTAATTTATATGCATTATATTAGATAAATACAAATTTGTCCACTGATATTATCAAAATATACAAATAATTTGAAAATTATTCCAGATTGTATACAATATAGGTGCATTTTGATAGAGATAGACTCATCTTGACAAATCATTATAATTAGAATTAAGAAAGAGGTGGCTTATGAAAAAATTTAAGAATGCGACAATGAATGATGTATTTGCAGGTATTATTGTTGCTTTTATATCTATTCCTATATCAATGGGATATGCTCAGGTAGCAGGTCTACCAATGGTCTATGGTTTATATGGTTCTTTAGTTCCTATTCTCGTATTTAGTTTATTTACTACGAGTCATGATTTTGTATTTGGTGTAGATGCAGCCCCTGCAGCTCTTACTGGAAGTGCATTGGCGACTCTTGGCATTACTGCCGGGACAAAGGAAGCAATGCAGGTGGTCCCTGTTATTGCACTCATGGTCGCTTTATGGTTGATCTTCTTTTCAATTATTAAAGCAGGACGTGCTGTTAAGTATATTTCTACACCTGTCATGGGTGGATTCGTAACAGGTATCTGTTTATCTATTATTATGATGCTTGTTCCTAAACTCTTTGGTGGGACAACAGGAACAGGTGAAATATTCGAATTAGTCAATCATATTATTAAAGAGTTACCACTCTTTAATGGTTTATCTTTTGTATTAGGTATCTTCACTCTTGCCATTATTCTTATAGTAAAGAGAATAAATAAGAAGATTCCTATGCCTATTCTTATGATGTTTATAGGTGCTTTATTGACTGCCCTATTCCCTTTAGAACAATATGGAGTGAAGTTATTACCTCATGTTGATCCAGGTTTACCAAAACTTGTGATCCCTTCTATTGCCCATGTAGATATTTCTGCTTTATTCTTTACTACATTATCTATTGCGATAGTTGTACTCGCACAGACTTTATTATCTGCACAGGGTAATGCAATGAAGGATGGCTATAAATTAGATGGAAATAAAGAAATATTTGCCTATGGTATGGCTGAACTAGCTACTTCATTTGTAGGATGCTGTCCAACGAATGGTTCTGTTTCTAGAACTGGACTTGCAAGACAGTATGGATGTAAGACTCAGGTGATGAGCTTATCAGCTGCTGCGACTATGGCACTTCTTCTATTATTTGGTACAGGATTTATAGAATATCTTCCTGTTCCTATTTTAACGGCGATTGTGATTACCGCCTTACTTGGTGCCTGTCACTTTGCGTTAGGTCAACGTTTATTTAAAGAAAGTAGAAATGAATTCTATATCTTTATGGCAGCATGTTGTGGAGTACTTATCTTTGGGACTATTTATGGTGTTGTAATTGGTATTGTCTTATCATTCCTCGCTGTAGTTATTAAGGCAGTCACTCCACCAGCCCATTTCTTAGGTGTAATTCCAGGACAGACAGGTTTCTTTAATCTGGAAAAGAATGTGAATGCAAGACCAATTAGACATACTATTATTTATCGTTTCCCAGGAAATCTATTTTTTGCGAATATTGATAAGTTCCAGGAAGATATAGAAAAAGCGATTAAAGAAGATACTGAGCAGATTATTGTAGATGCTTCTGGTATTAGTAATATTGATTTTACTGCGATTGATCGTTTGATTATCTTCTATAATGATCTACAGAAAAGAAATATAGATTTCTATTTAACACGTCATATGGATCATCTTAATCAGGCATTAAGAGAAAACGGTGGTATAGATATAATTACAAGTGGTCATGTAAGACGTACAATGCAGCAGGCATTATTAGATTGTGGACTTGTCCCTCCTTATCCATTAGAAGATTTAGAAACATCTCATATCTCATTTATACAGCCTGAATTAGAATGGGCCTTTGGAAATGAGGCTGAAAAGTATAAACAGAAGATGACTCAGGAAATGTTGGATAAGATTCATTCTAAAACAGACTTATCTCCTGAACTATTAAAGGATATTGAAAATCATACAGACTTTGGTGAACTAGGTTTGATTGAAGCGGATGAATTCTTATCAAGACTAGAAATGCATATTCCAGAAATCATGGAAAAGATTCATGAAAATGAGCAGTATGTAGAAGAACGACTCGAACAATATCGTGATCGTATTGAAGAAAAGTTACATGACATGAATCCTGAAACATTACGTGTATTAAAGCAGTACCGTAGCAAATATGAAAAGAAGCTACAGGAATTAAATCCTCATGCTTTTAATCATTATAAAGAGCTCCATCAGAAACATTTAGAAAGACTGGAGAAAAACAAAAAGTGAAGATGAATCCATCTTCACTTTTCACATTAAGGAGTAATTCAATTATCAAATATTATCCGAGGATTTTCAGAGCAGCATCTAATACCTTTTCACCGTTCATCATACCATAGTCACGCATATTGATGACTTCAATTGGTGTAGATGTTAATTCTCTTAATCTCTTTTCCATATGACGAACTTGTGGACCTAACATAATGACATCCCAGTCATTGAGTTCTTTTTCTGCATCTGTTACTGGGAGAGCCTTAACTTCCATTTCAATGCCTTTATCTTGTGCTGCCTTTTCCATCTTCAATACAAGCATACTTGTTGACATACCAGCATTACATACCAATAAGATCTTCTTCATAAGTCTCTCTCCTTCCTTCATATTTATTATATATTCATTAAATTCCATTGAATTATTCAATATAAAATTAGAAACAAACTTATCAATATTTGTATATCATTCAAGTACTATTATGATAAAAATATATCAAAAAAGTGAAGATAGTCTTCACTTCATTGTTTTATCCCAGACATCCGCTATATTACGACCTACATCTTCTGGATGATGCGCATCACTTGCAGTAATCATCTGGACATGATGTTTTTTAAAGGTCTGTAATAACTGATCTGATAAGCCTATATCAGGTGTATGATAACGATAGTAACATCCTACATTGTTTTCTGCTTTCATGTGATGTTCATTTAATAATTCAGCCAATTCATCATATGTAGGCTGTAAGTCATAAGTAGGATAATGGCCAAACATCTTAATCGTATCTGGATGTGCAAGCTGTGTAAATAAATCAGATTTTACAAGTGAGAAAACACATTCATAGTATCTCTTATAAATTTCATCCACAGAATACTTGTTCCATAAGATTTCTTCTGACCATTTCATATCATAGAGTTTACCATCGATAGAATGAATGGCTCCTACTAAGAAATCAAAATGATAAGGTTTTAATATTTCTCGAATTGTTTCTTCATATTCAGGTACATAACATACCTCTAAACCAAAAGACACCTTAATAGGTAAATCCATTGCCTTGATTTCTTTAATCAAAGCACAATATTCATCTAAAGTACTATGAAACTTCATTTCTTTATTGTTTAACCATTCTTCTTGATAAGGAGATGCTTTTCTTACGCCTTCATAAACAGGTCTAAATTCTTTAAAACGATGTGTGTGATCAAGAATCTGTATTTCATCCATACCATTCTTTACTGCACTTTCCACAAACTGTAGTACATATTCTTTTGAGAGATCCCCATATTCTAGATGCATATGTCCATCTATCATAAATATCACCTTCCTTTTTTGGGATTATAACACAGGCATATACATAGTTGCAGAAATATGATAAATATTTTAGATAATTCTAAGAAAGTGATTCATATGTCTGACAAGGAAATAAGTGAGGCATGTTTTGGTGATTTCTATTTATCACTTAGCGACTAAATGTAATACATCAGAATATAAAAGGAAGATTGAATTCTTAAAAGAAGAATATCAATCACAATTATTTTTTCATCAAGTGATTCTTCTCGCCTTGTAATAGTCATTACCTTTAATGGACGTGGGATGTTATCAGATAAGATTCCTTCAATTTTGCATAAGAATCATGTCCCTATTCTACTGATTTCTTCTACTGAATATGATCCTGAAATTGAGATTACGTTAAAAGAAAATCACTATAAGAAAATATCTTCCTATAGCACAAAATTAAGTCTATTATTTGTATTAGATACTCTTTATACAGCTTATTTAGGAGACATTATGAAGAGAATATTGAAAAGAAGACAAAGTACTATAATAAAAATGACGGGGGAATAAATATGGATATACGTGCTATTGTATGTGATGTAGATGGAACATTACTGACTAGTAAGCAGGTCGTAGATGAAAGAACTGTTGCAGCTATCAAGAAAGCAAGAAGTAAAGGTATATTATTTGGAATATGTACAGGTAGAGATGCAGATAGTGTAAGAAATCATATGAAATCATGGGGTATTGAAGGATGTATTGATTTTGTAGTGGGTTCTGGAGGTTCTGAGATTGATGATTATATTCTTGATATATATCAGGAGAATCATACTTTGAGTCCTGAATTGATTAAAGAAATCATGAATCATTACAAAGATATGGATTGTAACTTTACAATCTGTCATGAAGGTATTCTATATGCACCTAAGGATGATGACTATATTAGAAATATGGCTGAGGGTGATGGAATTGAATATAGAGTTGTAGATTTTGATACGTTCTTAACACGTCCTTATCGTAAATTGATGATTATATGTAATCCAAGCTATATGCCTCAGATAGTAGAACGTTCTAAATCATTTAAGAATAAAGAATATAAAGCGTCTGCCTTAGTGACTACCAGTTTCTTATATGAATATATGAATCCTCATGTGTCTAAGTCTAATGGTTTGAAAGAGGCTTTAGCCCTTCATGATATTTCTATATCTCAATGTATGGCTTTTGGTGATGAAGATAATGATATAGATATGTTGGAAGAAGCAGGTGTTGGTGTAGTAATGGAAAATGGGTCTATTCATGCGAAAGCTGTCGCTAACTATGTCACAAAGAATAAAGATTCTAATGGAATAGGTGTATTTATTGAAAAGTTTATATAAGCTTTTTTATCATTTTTTGAGCGTTTTTTTAGAAAAATGATATAATGTGAGATGGTTAAGAAAGGAGTCAATAAAATGGCAAAAGTTGATATTATTTCTGGATTCTTAGGTGCTGGTAAAACAACACTTATTAAAAAATTATTAAATGAATCTTTAAAAGATGAAAAGTTAGTACTCATTGAAAATGAGTTTGGTGAAATTGGAATTGATGGTGGTTTTATGCGTGATGCAGGTATTACTGTCAATGAATTAAGTCAGGGTTGTATTTGTTGCAGTCTTGCAGGTGATTTTGAAACAGCTTTAAAGGAAGTTGTAGATACATATCATCCTGATCGTATTATTATTGAACCAACAGGTGTTGGTAAGTTATCTGATATTATTGCGGCTGTACAGAAGGTACATGGTGCTGATTTAACACTTGATCGTTTCTTTACTGTAGTAGATGCAAAGAAATGTAAGATGTATCATAAGAACTTTGGTGAGTTCTTTAATAACCAGATTGGTGCAGCAAGCTGTGTAATCTTAAGCCGTTCACAGGATGTGTCTGAAGAAAAGATTGCGGAATGTTTAGATATTATTAGAGAATTAAATCCTCATGCACCAGTCGTTACTACTCCATGGGATCAGATTACAGGTGATATGATTCTTGAAGCAAGTAATCATAAGGATGCTTTAGAAAAGGCATTGATTGCAGCTGAAAAGGAACATCAGGAAAGTGTTCATGGACATCATCATGAACATCATCACCACCATGATCATGACCATGAATGTGGTCACCATCATGATCATGACCACGAATGTGAACATCACCATGACCATGATCATGAATGCGAATGTGGTCATCATCACGATCATGAACATCATCACCATGATGGAGACAGCACATTATACTATGATGAAGAAGATATGCATGATGCAGATGAAGTATTCAATAGTATTGGTATTGAAACAGCACATCCATTTACTAAAGAAGAACTTGATGATAAGTTAAAAACTTTAGGTACTGATGAATCTTTAGGTCATATTCTTCGTTCTAAGGGTATTGTGAAGGGTACTGATGGTAAGTGGTTTGAGTTTGACTTTGTAAGTGGTGATTATGAAATCCGTGAATGTACACCAGATGTTGGTGGAAGAATGTGTGTGATTGGTGAAAAGCTTGATGCACATAAAATCTATGATTTAATGAAAGGTTAATGTATGGATAATTTAGAAACAAGAATTTATCTATTTACTGGCTTTTTAGAAAGTGGTAAAACAACATTTATCAACGATACAATTATTAATACTGACTTCTGTGATTATGAGACATCTGTGCTTATTGTGACAGAAGAAGGTGAAGTAGAATATAATGAAGCAGCTATTAAGGAACATAACTGTGAAATTGTTTATGTAGAGAATGAAGAAGACTTGACTGCCGATTTCTTTAAGGATTTAAAGGAGAAATATCATCCTACACAGGTTCTTGTAGAATTTAATGGTATGTGGAATGTGGATCAGTTTGTAGAATCGCCTTTCCCTGAAAACTGGGATGTTGTACAGATTCTAACTACTATCAATGCCTCTACTTTCCAGCTTTACGTGAATAACATGCGTGCACTCTTATTCCAGCATTGTGCTAAGAGTGACTTAGTCATCTTTAACCGTATTGAAGATGGTATGAAGAAGTCTACTTTAAGAAACAACATCAAGGCAATGAATCCTGTATGTCAGATTATCTATGAAAATAAAGATGGTTCTGTAAATACTATGCAGGATGATGAATTACCATATGATTATACACAGGATCATTTAGAAGTGGCTGATCATGATTTTGGTATCTTCTGTTATGATGCGATGGAACATCCAGAACGTTATGATCAAAAGACAATCAAGATCAAAGGTAAGTTCATTGGTCGTGATAAAGTGATTCCTAATGGTTTTATTCTCGGTCGTTATGCAATGGTATGTTGTGAACAGGATACTTCATTAATTGGTATGCTTTGTGTAAGTGAATATGCGTCTAAATTCATACCTAATGAATGGCTTCTATTAGAAGGTCATACACATATTGAATATGATCCATCTATGAATGCGAATATCTGTATTCTTGATGTAGATCATGTTGAAGGGGCTAAACCTTTAGATAACGAATATGTTACATTTGATTAATCCAGGATAATTTTCCTGGATTTTTTCTTTTCACTTCTTTCTGGGAGGGATAATGGTAAAATATATATGTAAGAAATAATACTTCAGTTTGGAGGAACATATATGAAGAACAATACTGTAGTAAAATTTTTCATTTGGTTTATTTCATCACTTTTCGCTTTAGTTTGTGTCGAACAAATAGTCTATATTATATCACCTTATGATACAAACATTAGATCCTATGGCTTAGTGATTATTGGACTGATTATTATCTTTGGTCTTCTAATCCTAAAAAAACTAGATGACTTAAAAGACAAATATTATTCAACAAATTGAAACAACTAGGGGGTCTGTATTTCAATTATCATTAAAAGACGAGAATTCATGACGGATTCTTAAGATGAATTCTATAGTACAAAAAGGCTATTCGAAGATATATATTAATCTTGAATAGCCCTTTAAATATTACCATTATTATTTTCAGCAAGCACATCAAACAGTTGAGATGTATCTTAAAGAATTGTTGTTTTTTATCTAAGAAACAGTTAAATATAAGTTGATCTTGGGTAAATGTTTTTCCACTCAATCTCTCCTATTCCTTTAATATCAGCATCAATATTGAAACTAATACCTATATTTGCATTTTTACCACTTACTCCTATACTCAGGCCAACCGAAGATATTGTACCTTTGAAATGAGCATAAGCTGCACCATAATCCATCAATGTATTTTTCCCATCAGCATCTGCAGTATATGTCATTGTAAATTTCTTGAATACGTGCGCAGGGTCACTGCCAATACCAAATTTATAAGTTTGTCCAGCTGATGATTTATACTCTCCATAAGTATTTCTCACAACACTACCGTCATAATGCGTTATTGCATTTGAAGAACTCTTTTTTACAAATCTTGACAATGACCCTATCATACCAATACCAATAGTATCTTGCTGTCTGAAAAAAGGTGTTCCTTTCCATCTACCACTAAAAGTTGCAGATGCATGCGTTCTATTATCACTAGCCGTATAATTAAATTTTGTTAGTTTTAAGGTTGCAGAAATTGTAGCTGAAGCTCTCGTAGCCATTTCATCTGACCCATCAAAATTTTTAATTGCATTAATTTGATTATTATCAAAATTCAAATCAATTAATTCAGTTTCAGATAATTCCTTAAGTTTGTAAATGTAATCTTGATACTCTTTTCTCTCTTTCATAATTTCCAATAATTCATCATCTTGAGAGTTAAAACTGGAAATACCTTTTGTTTTACTTCTCTTATAATCTGTCAGTTTTTGCATAATTGCACCATATTCACTTACTTGGTAATGCTTTGTTGGTTCAGAAACTGTAGATAGTAAATTCTCATCTTCAAATGCTGAAACTGGAAAAACAGGTATTAATAAAGCACACAGTAAAAATGATAATAAGATCTTGATAGATTTACATTTCATAAATTATTCCTCCTCTCGTAAATCTATTAATTCCTATATTTATTTTATACTTTTTATTCTAAATATAATAGACTATTATTATAATTTTTATTATGATATAATATAAATAATCAATAGTGTCTTGCCCCCCACTAGTCACGTTTTAAATGTTAATCATAAAAGATGAATCAAATTTTATTTTTTCAGAGTATGAACATCTTAAATGCATTGCTGTTTCATCATTTTTAGGAGGTGAATTTCATGAAAAACAGTCTTGTAGTAAAATTTTTCATTTGCTTTATTTCATCACTTTTCGCTTTAGTTTGTGTCGAACAAATAGTGTATATTATATCCCCTTATGATATAAATATCAGAGCCTATGGCGTAATGATTATTGGACTGATTATTATCTTTGGTCTTCTAATCCTTAAAAAACTGGATGACTTAAAAAACAGATAATATTCCGTCATTTAAAATTAACTAGAGGGGTTATATTTTCTGTATAGAGTAAAACGTTAACACCTAAATGCTATTGTCAGGAGTTTTGCACTCCTGACATTTTTTATAGTTTGAGTAAATTCCAAATCTATTGAGTTACCCTAATATGCTTAACGTTAGGGAGCTTTCCCCTTTTTTATTGATTTAATGCGTATTTTTTCGTATAATATCCAAGGTTATCGAGGTGATAAAATGAAAGATTTTTGGTATGAATGTAAACACGTATGTAAACAGACAGGCGCAAGGTATGGGATTCTTCATACACCACATGGTGATGTAGAAACACCTATGTTCATGCCTGTAGGAACACTGGCAACAGTAAAAGGTATTTCTCCTGAACAGCTTAAAGAAATGGGCTCTCAGGTTGTACTTGCAAATACTTATCATTTATGGTTAAGACCAGGTAGTGATATTGTGAGAGATGCAGGCGGGCTTCATCAGTTCATGAACTATGATGGACCAATCTTGACAGATTCTGGAGGATTCCAGGTATTCTCATTAGGTAAGACACGTAAGATTGAAGAAGAAGGTGTTACCTTCAAGAGTATTGTAGATGGTTCTAAACTATTCTTATCTCCTGAAAAGTCTATCGCAATTCAGGAAGATTTAGGGGCTGATATTATTATGAGTTTTGATGAATGTGCACCTTATCCATGTACTCATGATTATATGAAGAACTCTGTAGAAAGAACATTAAGATGGGCTAAGAGAGGTCAGGAAGCACATAAGAGAGAAGACCAGGCTTTGTTTGGTATTGTCCAGGGTGGTGAGTTTGCGGATCTACGTGAACTAAGTGCGAAGACTTTAGTTGATATGGATTTCCCTGGTTATTCTATTGGTGGTACTTCTGTAGGTGAACCTAAACCAATCATGTATAAGATGATTGAAGATAGTGTTAAGTGGTTACCTGAAGATAAGCCTAGATATTTAATGGGTGTAGGAAATCCTATTGATTTAATCGAAGGTGCTATGAGAGGTATTGATATGTTTGACTGTGTACTTCCTACACGTGTCGCAAGACATGGTGCACTTATGACACATCATGGACGTATGAATATCAATAATGAAAAGTATAAACGTGACTTTACTCCTATTGATGATAAGTGTCATTGTTATGCATGTAGAAATTATACAAGAGCTTATTTAAGACATCTTCACAAGTGTGATGAAATCTTTGGTAAGTCTTTATTATCTATTCACAATGTTGCATTCTTATTAGATCTTGCAGCAGATATTAGAAAAGCAATTCAAGAAGACCGTTTAGCTGATTTTAAGGAAGAATTCTTAGAACAGTATGGTCGTGATGTTTATGAAAGGGCGTTTTAGTTTTATGGATATTGAATTATTTGATTATGATCTTCCAGAAGAATTAATTGCACAGACACCATTAAAGAAACGTGATACTTCACGTTTAATGGTTCTAGATAAAGAAACAGGAGATGTTGAACATAAACATTTCTATGATATTCTCGATTATCTAAAGCCTGGTGATGTGCTTGTAAGAAATAATACAAAGGTTATTCCAGCACGTCTTTATGGTCTTAAGGAAGAAACGGGTGGACATGTAGAAGTTCTTTTATTAAAGGATCTTCATGATGATTTATGGGAATGTTTAGTAGGTAATGCGAAGATTGTAAAGCTAGGTACTGTGATTACTTTTGGTGATGGTCGTTTAAAGGCTCAGTGTACTGAAATCAGAGAAGAAGGTATTCGTATCTTCAAGATGATTTATGATGGAATCTTCTATGAAATTCTTGATCAGTTAGGTATTATGCCTTTACCACCATATATTAAAGAAAAGTTAAATGATCCTGATCGTTATCAGACAGTCTATGCAAAGGTAGAAGGTAGTGCTGCTGCCCCTACTGCAGGCTTACATTTTACTGAAGAATTACTTCAGAAAGTAAGAGAAAAAGGGGTTGAAATCCTAGATGTGACTTTACATGTTGGTTTAGGTACATTTAGACCTGTTAAGGTAGAAAATGTATTAGAACATCATATGCATAGTGAATATTATGAAATCAGTGAAGAAGTAGCTGAAAAATTAAATCAGGCTCAAAAAGAAGGTAGACGTATTATTGCGGTGGGTACTACTTCTTGTCGTACACTAGAAGCCAACCATTCTAAATATGGATGCTTCAAAGCAGCTCATGAAAATACAAATATCTTTATTTATCCTGGTTATACATTTACTGGTATTGATGCATTGATCACAAACTTCCATCTTCCTAAGTCTACATTAGTGATGCTTGTAAGTGCTCTTGCAGGTAGAGAACATATCTTAAATGCCTATAAGATTGCAGTAAATGAGAAATATCGTTTCTTCTCATTTGGTGATGCAATGTTTATCCACTAATGAAACAGAATTATCGTTTAGTGATGTTAGAGACTCTTAAACATTTAGAAGGACGTCCAAAGTTATTGCTTCATGCATGCTGTGGTCCTTGTTCTTCTAATGTGATTAAAGAGTTATGTCAGTACTTTGATATTACTATTTATTATACAAATAGTAATATCTACCCTGCTGATGAGTATCATCGTCGTGAATCTGAATTAGAAAGATTTGTGAAAGAGTTCAATGATAAAGAGAACCAGAATGTACAAGTGGTAGAAGATACTTATGATCCTGAAGAATATTTGACGCATATTGCGCCATATAAGGATACAGGAGAAAAGGGCTACCGCTGTTATGTGTGTTATAAAGTAAGAATGGAGAAAGCAAGAGATTATGCGAGAATGCATGGTTTTGATTATTGGACAACTGTGTTGTCTGTTTCTCCTCATAAGAATAGCCAATGGATCAATGAGATTGGTGATGATTTAGATCTAGAGACACCAAAATTCCTTCATAGTGATTTTAAGAAGGATAATGGTTATTTAAAATCAACACGTATGAGTGATGAATATCATATGTATAGACAGAACTACTGTGGCTGTGTTTATAGCTATCAGGAGATGCTGGAAAGAGAAAAAACAGACCTCTAATGAGATCTGTTTTTTAAGTTATCTAAGAATAGTTTAATCTTCTCAGTCGCAATTTTTAATTCTTCTAGTGAGTATGCATAAGAGACACGAATAAATCCTTCTCCAGCATCACCAAAGGCTGTACCTGGTACACAGGCTACCTTCTGATCATTTAATAGTTCTTCACAGAATTCTTCAGATGTAAGACCTGTAGAACGGATACATGGGAATACATAGAAAGCACCCATTGGGTTAAATGTATGAAGTCCCATATCATTAAATGTTTTTACAAGGAAGTTTCTACGTGAGAGATAAGAAGCTCTCATTTCTTCTACTTCTTTATCACAATGTCTCAGTCCATCTATTGCACCATATTGTGCACCAGTAGGTGCTGACATGATAATATACTGATGAATCTTACACATTGCCTTAGAGAATACTGGGTTTGCAAGAACATAACCTAATCTCCAGCCTGTCATAGCATAAGCTTTAGAGAAACCATTAATGACAACAATCTGATCTCTGATTTCTGGGAATGAAGCCAATGTACTAAATGGTTCTTCATAACTTAATTCTGCATAGATTTCATCTGATATAACGATAATACCTGATTCTTTAATAATCGGTACAAGTTTCTCATAGTCTTCTCTTGTCATTGCCCCACCTGTTGGATTTGATGGGAAGTTGATCAACATGACCTTTGTCTTTGGTGTAATAGCTGCTTTAAGCTTTTCAGGTGTTAGTTTGAATTCATCTTTTTCTTCTAGGTGAATTCTTACAGGTACTCCTCCTGAAAGAATAACACTTGGTTCATAAGCAACATATCCTGGGTCTAAGATAATCATTTCATCACCTGGATTCATTAAGGCTCTTACTGCGATATCGATACCTTCTGAACCACCTACAGTCACAATGATTTCATTTTCAGGATCATAATGTACACCAAAACGACGATAATAATAATTACTAATTTCCTGACGTAATTCTAATAAACCTCTGTTTGCAGTATAGAAAGTACGTCCTTTTTCAATTGAATAGATTGCAGCTTCTCTAATCTTCCAAGGTGTCGCAAAATCAGGTTCCCCTACACCTAATGAAATAACACCTTCCATCTGGTTTGCAAGATCAAAGAACTTACGAATACCACTTGGTTTAATAGTTTGTGCTGCAGTACTTAATTTCTTCTCATAATCCATTTTATGGAGTCACCACCAGTCGCGTATTTTTACCATCTTCATCATCTACTAGGACATGTCCATCTGTTTTGTATGGCTTTAACACAAATGTTGTTTTTGTTCCTGTAACACCTGGAATACATGCTAATTTAGATGCAACAAAGTGTGCGACTTCCTGCATAGTACGACCCTTTACAATGCACATAAAATCATAATCACCTGATAATAAATACATTGTTTCAATTTCTTCGTACTTATAAATATGTGACGCAATACGATCATAACCATATTCTCTTTCAGGAATAGCATTAATCTCAATCATCGCAGTCACAAGTTCAGTATTTGTCTTGTCCCAGTTGACAATAGTATGGTAACCACAAATAATCTTCTCTTTTTCTAGTCTATTTAATCTTTCTACAATGCTGTCTTTAGATTCTGCTAGCGCGGCGGCTAGGTCAGAAACCTTATATCTTGCATTTTTCTGTAATAATTGAATTAAAAGACCATCACTCATAGATAAAAGTTCCTTATTATCCAACCTCTTGTCCTCCTTTGACTATTTTACAATTATTTTATAATAATGAAACTCATTAGTAAATAGAGAATAATTGTGATAAAATATTTTCGTATGGAGGTGCCCTATGAAAACGTTTTATGTGGCAAGTTATGGTAAAGGTAACGATAAAGGAATCTATATCGTTTCTTTTAATGAAGAAACATTGGAATTAAAGAAAATACAACAGATATTAACTCAAGATTTTCCATCATATCTGATTACTAAAAATAAAGAACTTTATGTATCTTATAAGAATGCGAGATCTAATAATGAAGGTGGAGGATTAGGAAGCTTTAGTATTCATAAGGATGAATTAATCCTTAATAATAACTATTCTTCTTCTGGTAGAAGTTATACACATTTATGTATCTCTGATGATAATAAGTATATCTTTGCCGCAAACTATCATGTTGGTGCAACAGCTGCTTATAAACTAGAAAATTATCGTATTGATCATAAGATTGGGGCTGTGAGACATACTGGTATGGGTCCTGATTTATTAAAGAGACAGACTGCACCTCATGTACATAATGTTGGTTTTACACCTGACAGACGTTTCTTATATGCTGTAGATTTAGGTGCTGATAAGATTGTGATGTACAATTATAAAGATGGTGTTCTTAAAGAGAATACAGATTATACAGTAAATGTTGTACCTGGTTCTGGTCCTAGACATTTGATTTTCTCACAAGATGGACGTTATGGTTATCTCATTAATGAGATTGCGAATAAGATCATGGTCTTTAAGTATAATGAGGGGCGTATGAGTTTAGTTCAGGCTATTCATTGTATTCCACGTCATTTTAAGGGATTTAATGCAGCTGCCGCAATTCATCTCACAAAGAGTGGAGAACATCTACTTATTTCTAATAGAGGTCATAATTCTATTGCCTTATATAGAGTCAATAAAGAGAATGGTAAGATTTCTTTACTTTATATGGTACATACTGGTAAAGAACCTAGAGACTTTAATATTATTGATGATAAGTATGTTATTGTAGGTGCACAGGAAGATAATAAGCTTCAGGTACTTACTTTTGATGAAGAGAATGAAAAGCTATTGATGACAGATTCTGAATTAGAGATTCCTGCACCTGTATGCGTATGTGTTGAAGATTGAGCTTAGCTCAATCTTTTTTATTATATCATTAAGTAATTTAAAGATTCTTTGAGAATAAATATATAGGAGGGTCCTTATGGAAGAACTTATGAGAAATTTATATTTATTCTTAACAGAAGCAGAGAGAGGTGATGTATTAAGAATACATGTAACTGAAACAAATGAATGTTATGAATTTAGTTATGATGAAGTCATGGATATTGTATTCCATAATAGAATTCCAGAAAGGTTTAAAAAAGAAGTAGGTCCTACTAATTAGGATCTACTTCTTTACTTTTATGGTGATGATGACTTCATCATCGGTTTCATCGATGTTTTCTTCTACATCAGTCCCAGCATCAGTGACCATCTTCACTGCCTGATTGATTGTGTTGAGTGCGATTTTAACACTTTTAGAGAATGTACGTACACGTGGTTTTTCTTTTTTAGGTGCTAATAGTTTCGCAATTCTTTTTTCTGTTTCATCGACAGTCAAGTTATGTTCAAGAATCTCCTTCAACATATTATTCTGTTGTGCTGTATCTTCTAGTTTTAATAAAGCACGGGCATGTCTTTCAGAGATTTCTTTTTTCTTAACTGATTCCTGTACTGTCATAGGAAGTTTTAAGAGTCTAAGCTTATTGGCCACTGTAGACTGCTTCTTACCTACTTTTTCAGCGAGCTGGGCTTGTGTTAAACCCTGTGTATCTAGAATCTGCTGGTAAGCTAAGGCTTCTTCTATTGCTGAAAGATTTTCTCTTTGAATATTTTCTACTAATGCAGCGTTAGCTGTCTGATTGTCATCAAGTTCCTGAATAATACATGGCACTTCTGTAATACCTGCTAGTTTGCAGGCACGGTATCTTCTTTCCCCTACAACAATCTGATATTTACCTTCATATTCTCTGACTACGATAGGCTGTAAAAGACCATTCTGCATAATAGACTCAGCGAGTTCCTGGATCTTCTCATCTTCAAAATGAGTTCTTGGCTGTTCCTTATTTGCAACAATATCATTGATATCTAAGAAACAATAAGCATCTTTAATAACGTTCCTTTTCTTTCTATAAAGGCTTCTTCTTAATTTGTCCATAGTTTCTTGGGTACTTTGCAGGTGTTGATTTCACTTTCTTGATCACGATGTTATGACGATGATCATTCTGATTACTTAAAGTAAAAGTAAAATCATCCATCACTTCTCCTCCAAGTACCTTTATGCCTCCCTTCGCATCTTTTAATTCTTCAGGGGCTTTGAGTCCTTTTAATGAAAGGAAGTAACCATCTTTCTTCACTAGTGGGAGACAAAGTTCATCTAAGATATTTAATCTTGCAACTGCACGTGCCATGACAATATCAAATGATTCACGATGATCTTTACAGAAATCTTCAGCACGTGATGCAACTGCTTGAATATGATCTAATTCTAATTCTTTAAATAAGTGATTCAAGAATGTGATTCTCTTATTCAAAGAATCTACAATAGTGACATTTAATTCTGGATAAACGATTTTAAGTGGAACTGAAGGGAATCCAGCACCTGCACCTACATCACAGATTGTTTGATTAGAGAATGGAAAATCAAACGCAATTGTAAGAGAATCATAGAAGTGCTTTAAATAAACACCTTCTCTATCTGTAATAGCGGTTAAGTTCATCTTTTCATTCCATTCTACAAGTATTTCGTAATACTTTTCAAACTGGTCAATCTGTTTTTCTGAAAGCACAATGCCTTTCTCTTCTAAGCTCACAATAAATTCTTGTTGTGTCATATTAATCTCCGTATTGTGTTTTTAAGTGAATAAGTAAAACAGAAATATCTGCAGGATTAATACCAGAAATACGTGTTGCCTGACCAATAGTGACTGGTCTCACCTTCTTTAGTTTCTGTCTTGCTTCTAATGATAAGTTTAATACATCATCATAGTCTAAGTCAGCAGGAATCTGCTTTTCTTCCATATTCTTTACTTTTTCTACTTGTCTTAATGTTTTTTCAATATATCCCTTATATTTAATAAGAATAGTGACTCTTCTCATTTCTTCTTCAGTTAAGTCAACATGTTCAATATAAGGTAATAAGTCTTCATAAACTAATTCTGGTCTTTGAAGAATAGCACGGGCAGTGACACCTTCTTTTAAACGTGTTGAACCCTTTTCTTCTAAGACTTCATTGATTTCACTCTTAGGTGAGAAATGAATGGTATCTAGACGTTCTATTTCAGCATGAATACGATTCATTTTATCTAGATAAAGTGAATAGACTTCATCATTTACAAGACCGGCATCATGGCCATATTTTCTTAATCTTTCATCCGCATTATCATGTCTTAATAATAATCTATATTCAGCACGACTTGTTAACATACGATATGGTTCTTTAGTACCTTTAGTTACTAAGTCATCAATCAATACACCAATATAAGCTTCATCACGTTTCAAGATTAAAGGTTTATTACCCTTTACCTTCTTAGACGCATTAATACCGGCAATAAGACCCTGACCTGCTGCTTCTTCATAACCTGAAGTACCATTGATCTGACCTGCAGTAAAGAGATTCTTTAATACCTTTGTTTCTAGGCTAGGCCATAACTGTAATGGATCAATCGCATCATATTCAATCGCATAGGCATATTTTAAAATAGTGCAGTTTTCAAGTCCTGGTAATGAATGCACCATCTTTTCCTGAATATCATGAGGCATTGATGTAGAGAATCCCTGTACATAGATTGTATTCATTTCTTTAGATTCTGGTTCTAGGAAGATCTGATGTCTTTCCTTATCCGCAAACTTAACAACCTTATCTTCAATAGAAGGGCAGTAACGTGGTCCAATACCTTTAATAAGTCCTGAGAACATCGCACATTTATCTAAATTATCTCTAATAAGTTTATGTGTCTCTGCCGTTGTATATGTTAAGTAACATACAGTCTGATCTTCTACTGGTGTGAAATGTGTTGTTTCATATGAGAATGAAAGTTTCGCATCTGTACCAGGCTGTACTGTTGTTTTTGAATAATCAATAGAATTGATTTCTACACGAGGTGGTGTACCTGTCTTTAATCTTTGGATTCTAAATCCATAATCCTTTAACTTACTTGATAAATATAAGCTTTCCTTCTGTTTATCTGGTCCACTAGGAGTCTTAGAATGACCGACAAGGACTTCAGCCTTTAAATAAGTTCCTGTAGTAAGAATTGTAGTACGAGATTCATAGCGTGTACCATCCGCAAGGATAACACCCTTACACTCATCACCTTCTACAATCAAATCCTCTACCATTGCTTCTACAATATCAAGATTTTCTTGTTCCTTTAATACTTTCTGCATATAGCGTGGATAAGCTTTCTTATCTGCCTGTGCACGAAGAGACTGAACACCTGGTCCTTTTGCAGTATTCAACATCTTCATCTGAAGGTAAGTCGCATCTGTAGTTTTACCCATCTGTCCCCCAAGTGCATCTATTTCTCTTACAATAATGCCCTTTGCAGGTCCTCCGATGGATGTATTACAAGGCATGCTTCCTGCATTAGAGAAGTTGCTTGTAATAAGTAATGTTTTATTTCCTGTTCTTGCGCCAGCAAGACATGCTTCAATACCTGCATGGCCAGCACCTACAACTATAATATCGTACACTATAAACGACCTTCCTTTCTTATTTAATACGTGTCTATATTAACACATCAATTCGCGTTTGTCATTATACCACAAATGCATTATTATGGTGTAAAATTCAATCAAAAATGTTGGTGGTATGATATAATAAAAACGGTGATGAACGATGAAAGAAAGAGATGTCTTAAAGATCTATAATAATTATTGTATCATTGGGATGAGTCCTGATCCTAGTAAGTACAGTTATCAAATATATCAGTGCTTAAAGAATGCAGGAAAGCATGTTTATGGTATATCTCCTAAGTATGACACAATAGACAATGATAAGATGTATACATCTCTTATGGATATAGAGTATCCTGTAGATGTTGTAGTTTTTGTTGTTAATAAAACAATTGGTATGACTTATATTAGAGAGATGAGAGAACTTGGTATTAAGTATGCCTGGATGCAGCCAGGAACTTATGATGAAGATTTACTTCATGCTTTTCATGATCAGGGAATAGAAACAATAGAGAATTGTGTATTACAAGTCATGAATGGTTAAATCAAATATAGTTTCATGTAATGGGAAGGTGATATCGACTTGGATATCATCTTTTTTAGTATCTTTAAAATCGACTGGACCTAATGTTTCTTTTCTATCTGATATCACTTGATAACCAAGATCATATTCCTGGGATAAAGAGAAACCAATAGAACTCATAATGACAGGATCACCATGTAATTGAATCATCTGATCTGTCTGTAATCTAAAGAAGTTCTGATAAGGAATCTGATCAATGCCCGTTTCTAATGCCTGCTCAACAGCCATAAAGAAATAAGAAGAGAACTTACCATAAGGGAATCCTACAACATAAGGTGTACCATACTTCTCTTTTAATAATTCTGCAATCTTTAATCCTTTGACTGATACTACAATATTTACATCTGCATAACCGGCCATATCAAGGGATGTATCATGATATAAGAAAGTTGTAAGGACATTGTATTTCTGTTCAGTAAAGTAATCCTTTAATATTTCATAGACTTCTTCATCAAATAAATCAGGTGTTAAACCTAATAGATTAATAGAAGTTACAGGCATCTGTAAGTTATATTGAATATCTGGTAATTGATCTACTAATGTGCATAATTCTTCTTCTGTATAATTCATATATGTACCTCATTTTTTCTTCATTATATCATAGTTTTTAGTTTGCACGAACTAACTATTAGGCTATAATACAGTTAGACAATACTAACGCAGGAGGAGATGTTATGAATTTTTTAGAGATTAAGGGGTTAAAGAAGTCTTTTGGACAAGGAGAAAGCCATATTGATGTATTAAAGGGGATTGATATGACTATTAATAAAGGGGAATTCTGTGTATTGCTTGGTCCTTCTGGTTCTGGTAAATCTACACTACTTAATATTATTGGAGGTATTGATAGTTTAGATGAGGGAGAACTTATTATTAATAAACATCATTTAAAGACAATGAAAGAGAAAGAATTAAGTCAATATAGACGTGATCATTTAGGTTATATATTCCAAATGTATAATTTAATTCCTAACTTAACAGTGAGAGAGAATATCGAAGTAGGTGCTTATTTAAGTAAGAAGCCTTTGGATATTGATGATTTATTACATACACTTGGTTTATATGAACACCAGAATAAACTACCTAATCAATTATCAGGTGGACAGCAGCAACGTACTGCAATTGGACGTGCAGTTGTAAAGAATCCAGATATTCTTCTTTGTGATGAACCAACAGGTGCACTTGATTATCGTACTTCTCAGGATATATTACAGTTGATCTGTGATATTAATGAAAAGTTTGGAAATACAATCATCATGGTGACTCATAATGAATCTATTAAGTATATTGCGAATCATATATTTGTATTACATGATGGAAGAATTAAAGAAGACTATATGAATACAGAGCGTAAAAAAGTGAATGAGGTGGATTGGTAGTATGAAGAATCCATTAAATAAACGTTTTATACGTGAATTAAAAGAAGACTGGAGTAAGTATCTTGTCATCTTCTTATTGATGACAGGTATGATTGGTCTTGTATCTGGTTTTATTGTGGCTGATGAGAGTATGATTAAAGCTTATAATGAAAGTTTTGAGAAGTATACGATTGAAGATGGTCACTTTAATGTAGATAAGAAACTAAATAATCAGTCTTTGATCAATATTTCTAAAGCCGGTGTACATCTCTATGATCATTCTTATGTAGAAGAAACATTGATCAATGGAAATAAATTACGTATCTTTGCGACACCTCAAAGCGTAAATAAAGTATGTGTGATGAAAGGAAGACTTCCTCAAAACAATAAAGAGATTGCGATAGATCGTATGTATGCCGTCAACAACAAGTTATCTATTGGGGATACGATTAAAAGTAAAAATCATTTATTAAAGATCTGTGGTTTAGTGGCTTTATCCGATTATTCCGCATTATTTGAGAATAATAGTGATACGATGTTTGATGCCATCAAGTTTGGTGTGGCTGTTGTACAACCTTCTTTATTTAATCAATGGGATACAGCACATATGACCTATAGTTATTCATGGCTTTATACAAATAAACCAAAGAATGAAGAAAAGAAATCTGAATTATTCTTAAAGTTATTGAATAAAGAAGTACATCTAGAAGAATATATTCCTCAATATGAGAATCAGGCCATTCATTTTACTGGTGATGATATGGGTAGTGATGGCGTGATGGTCAGACTTCTCTTATATATCATGATTGTGATTATCGCATTTGTATTTGCGGTCACTATGACCAATACAATCCAGAAAGAATCTAATGTGATTGGGACATTACTGGCATCTGGTTATACAAAGAAAGAATTGATCAGTCATTATATGACACTTCCTATTATTGTGACACTCATAAGTGCCTTGATAGGTAATATTGCAGGTTATACCTATTTTAGAACGACTATGGCGAATTTATATTATGCCAGTTATAGTTTAACGACTTATCAAACAGTATGGAGTGCAAGTGCTTTTATCCAGACAACAGTTGTACCTGTTGTACTCATGTTTATTATTAATCTCTTTATACTCAATAGACAATTGTCTCTATCTCCTCTTAAATTCTTAAGAAGAGATTTAAAGAGACATAAACAGTCACATGTCATGCCTTTGTCACAACGTATTCCTTTTATTACACGCTTTAGAACACGTATTATTCTTCAGAATAAAGCCCATTATCTTGTGATGTTTATTGGATTAATGTTTGCGAATATGATCTTATTATTTGGACTTGCGATGCCAGATATTATTAATTCCTATGGAACCAATATTAAACAGAATATGTTTGCGGATTATCAATATATTCTTAAAGTACCGGCAGGCTTGCAGTCTAGTGAAAAGAGCTTTTCTAATATGATAGAAGCTTATACTTTCACAAAAGGAATAGAAACAGAAGAAAAGACAGCTGAGAAGTTTAGTGCTTATAGCTTAAAGATGGAAGACAATACATTAGATACTGTGACTGTATATGGTGTAAAGAAGAATAGTCGTTATATTTCTATTAATGATGGTGTTTATGTATCAAGTGCTTATGCAGATAAATATCAAATCCATAAAGGTGATATCATTCACTTAAAGACAGAGTATACAAATAAGAAGTATACATTAAAGGTCAGTGGTGAATATAACTATCCAGGTGCGATTGCGATATTCATGAATCAGAAAAAAATGAATCAGTTATTTGATTTAGATGATGATTATTTTTCTGGTTATTTCTCAAAGAATCCTATTACTGATATGAATGAAAAGTATATAGGCACAACGATTGATTATGATTCATTAAGTAAAGTATCTCGACAATTGAATGTATCAATGGGAGGTATGGCTTATTTACTTTGTGGAATGGCTGTCATCATGTTTATTGTGCTTATTTATCTTCTTACAAAAACAATTATTGAAAAGAATGCGCAATCTATTTCTATGACTAAGATTCTTGGTTATACCAATCATGAAGTAAGTTCTATTTATATTGTATCGACATCTATTATTGTATCTTTGTTTATTCTGATCACTGTGCCACTCGATTATGCAATATTAAAGCCTATATTTGAGGCAATGATAAAAGAAGAGATGGCAGGATGGATGCCTCTAACGGTAAGTAACCTTACTTTCTTAAAGACAATCGTTATTGGTTTTATCAGTTATTTCATAGTGATGTTAATTGAGTATAAGAAGATTAAGAAGATCCCAATGCAGGATGCATTGAAGAATGTGGAATAGGGGGTACTTGTATGAATAAGAAGTTAATAGCGATACTATGTTGTATCATGCTTACAGGATGTACAACACAGACTAAGACGAATAAAACAAAGACTATTAAAGAAGAAACACCTGTTGTCTTAACCACAAAAGGACATGATGTAAAAGAAGCAGTGAATAAGAGTGAAACCATTACTGTAAAGACAAATACACTCGGAGAGATAAAAAGCACAAAAGCGGAAGTGACTATTCCTTCTATAAGTGAAGGTGATCTTATTCAAGATGCAACTGTGTTAAAGGATATCAGTAATAAGGGTGATGAGAATATAACTTTGAATAATCATCAATTGTTGATAGAGAATAACAAGAATAATATTCAATATACAGGTACTTTAGATGCAGCACTTCCTGTTGGTGTCGATGTGACTTATTATTTGGATGGACAGAAAGTGACAGATATAAAAGGTAAAACAGGGACATTAAAGGCTGTATTTAAATATAAGAATAGTACTGAGACTCCTTTCGTAGCGACTACTATTATGTTGATTCCTCAAGAGACAGTGAGTGATATTGGAGTGAAGAATGGGAAGAGTATGTTGATGGATGATTATCAAGCCATTGTTGGATTAGGATGTCCAGGTTATGAACCATTTAAGGATTCTATGGAAGTGACTATGAAGATCAAGAACTTCCAATGTGACTATATGAGTACCGTATTTACTGATGGTATCTTTAAAGATTTAGACTTAAGTGAACTCACAAAGACAACGGATCAATTAAATCAATCAGCCCAGAAGTTAGTAGAAGGTTCAGCACAATTACTCGCAGGATGTACAACGTATGGACAATATCTTCATACATATATGTCTAATGTATCTAAAGTGAGTGATGGAGCCAATGCATTATTAAAGGGTTCTAAACAATATGATGCGTCTACACAGGCACTGATTAAAAACTTAATATCTTCCATGAATAATCCTACAGAATTAATTCAATCTAAAATAAATAATATTGATCTCACTGATGAACAGCGTATAGCAGTCAATAAAGCAATCAGTGAAGGTGTTCAGGAAAGCTTAATACAAAATAAGAAGAGTCTTGAACAACTCTCACAATTACTTTCTCAAAGTCCTGTATCAAAACAATTAGAGACATTATCTTCTAGCTTATCAGAGTTGAGTCAAGCTGGGAATGAACTTTCTCAACAATACCAGACACTTGTAACGGGTGCAAAAAGTTTATCTGAAGGAATGAGTCTATTTGATCAGGAAGGTATTCAAAAGATAACTGATATAACTACAATTAAGAAGTTAAAAGAAAAAGACAATTATAGTGGTCTATCAGGAAACAATATCACAAATACTAAATTCATCTTTGAGATGGATATCTAGAACCTTGCATTCGCAAGGTTCTTTTCATTTCTATCACCTTTAATTTAGCTTATATGATATATATTTTTCATATTTCAAGAGTTACTGTATTTAAAGATTATGTGTATGTTAAAATATGAACATGGAGGTGATATTCATGGATGATTTCTTAAGTGATATTTATACAATACTCTTTGCGAAATGGATTCTATTGCAGGAAGTGCCTGACTTCGAAACAAAAGTGAATGAAGACTATACAGAGATTCATTTCTATAATAAGCATGCCGATATTGAAATTGTCTTTAATCCATTGAATATCATAGAGTTTAAAGCAACCAATACACAATCTGGTGAGATTGAATATTATCTACATTTCCAGATGAAAACATTGAATCATGCAATAAAGTTATTTAAAGAACTCACTCATTATATGAAGCATATTGGTGATACACCTACTGTTAAGATATTGTTGTGCTGTAGTGGTGGATTAACAACTAGCTATTTTGCGATGAAGATGAATGAAGCCTCTAAATTAATGAGTCTTCCTTATGTGACAGAAGCAAGTGGTTATAATAATTTATACTATGTAGCACAGGATTATGATGTGGTTCTCTTAGCACCACAGATTTCTTATTTACATGCTAAAGCATGTGATATTCTTAAAGATAAGATTGTCTTAAATGTACCCCCTGAAGTATTTGCGAAATATGATGTAAAAGCCATCTTTACACTTGTGAAAGAATCATTAGAGATTAAAAAGAACCAATCTGATCAAAAGATTCCTTTACCTGTTATGTTGGATGTAGAAATTAAACATAAGACATTGGCTCTCTCTATTTTCCGTAATAAACAATCCATTCATGTTGCTTATCGTGTATATGATAAGAATCAAGAAATACTATTAGATAACGAAGTAATTAAACCTATAGTTAATCTTCAGGATATTTGTGACATTATTGATATTGCCCGTCTTCATTATCCTCGTATTCGTTATATTGGTATTGCGACTCCAGGTATTATTGATGATGGTTATGTGTCTTCTACAAGTTTAGTCGGATGGGAAACACCAGAGAGATTAGAAGATGTCCTCACTGAACGTTATCATTTGCCTGTATGTATATGTAATGATGTCAATGCAGCGGCTGTAGGTTATTATTCTTCACAGGATCAAGTAAGTTCACTGGCTTTCTTATTCCAGCCTGTACATGCAATAAGTGGTGCAGGTATTATTGTGGATAACTGCCTACTACATGGTATGCATAACTTGGTAGGAGAAGTACAATTTCTTCCTTTAGATTTAACAGAAGATAAAATGACACTCAGTATGTCCCCTGAAGGATGTATTGAGGTTGTATCACTTACTCTTGTTTCTATTATCAGTTTATTAAGTCCAGAAGAACTTGTTCTTTATTGTGATTTTATTCCTCATGTACTTCCTTTATATGAAGAAATGGCCACTCTTATACCAAAAAAATATATTCCGCCTATTACCAAAGTAGATAACATGCAGGAATATATTCTTCTTGGGACTATGATATTAAGTACAACACAGAACTAAGAGAGTTCTATATAGTGTTCAATACGATAGTCTATATTCTTTTCATAGTCTCTATTAAAATAACATGCATACAAACAGTCTAATAAGAACTGTAATGAAGCTCTTGAAGAAAAAGATGCAATCTTTTCTTCTGAATCTTCATACGATGCAAAATAGAGATGATAATCAACAAGTTTAGATAATTCACTCTCTTTAGTAGAAGAGATAAGAACAGTTGTCACCTGGTTCTTATTCATCACACGGATGAAGTCTTCTACATGGGGTGTTCTATTAGCATAGGAGATCACGATTGCGAGGTCTCCTTTTTTTAATGTTTCAGCCACCTTTGTTTGATAGAAGATCTGTTTTTCTACTATGACATCCTTACCTATTTCTAACATGTTCTGTCTAAAACACTCAGCCATGAAGAAATTACCTATAGAAGGAAATAACGCGATAACATTCGCATCATACATCTTCTGGACAATTTTACCAAATTCATCGAGATTCACTAGGTTTAATGTAGAATGAAGTGTCTGGTTATAGAGATTCAACATTTTAGTCATGATTTCATGGTTTGTGTTATTGATCCTGAAAGGATAGTTATAGTCTACTGAAACAAGTTCTTTCTGGTATCTTTCACGATCAAAGTGAATATGAGATTTAAATGCCTGTAAACCTGAAAGTTCTAGTTTATCAATAATTCGATAAATAGTAGATACAGATACATAACTGTTTTTTGAAATATCTGATGCAGACATATTCATAATATCTTCTGAATGTTCTATAACATAGTCTATAAGTGTTTTTTCACTTTCTGTAAGTGATAATTGTTCGAGCTTATCATATATGTTCATAATAGCCTCCTGATAGACTACATTATACCCTATTTTAATTACTATTTCTTTAACTGGAATACTTCAAGTGCATTCTCTGTTGTCTGTTTTGCAACTTCTTCATAGCTTAATCCTTTGAGTTCAGCAATCTTCTGGGCAACAAAATAGACATTACCTGGTTCATTCTGCTTTCCTCTATAAGGTGCTGGTGTGAGATAAGGATCATCTGTTTCTACAAGTAGATAGTTTAAATCTACGCTTTCAGCGACTCTTTTAGGAACCTTCGCATTCTTAAAAGTAACAGGACCTGCCAAAGAAATATAATAACCAATCTTAATGAATCTTAAAGCCATCTCATAACTTCCACTATAACAATGCATAATACCCTTTACACCTGAGTTAGAAAGAATATCCAATGTATCTTCATAAGCATCTCTGGCATGAATAGTAACAGGTAAAGATAATCTCTTGGCTATTTCTAACTGTTTCTTAAAACAGTCAATCTGTTTTTCTTTAGATACTTCATCCCAATAGTAATCTAATCCTATTTCACCCACAGCAACAACCTTAGGATCTTTTGCAAGTGCTTCTATTGCCTCTAAATCCTCATCTGTTGTCTCTTTACAATCATTAGGACTAATACCTACTGCAGCATAAATAAAGTCATACTCATGCGCTATCTGTACTGCAAGACGTGAAGACTCTAAATCATAACCTACAACAGTAAAGTACTTCACACCTCTATCTATTGCATTCTGAATATATAAATCACGATTTTCAAATAATTGTTCACTATTTAAATGTGTATGTGTATTAAATAACATTTTTCTTATTACCTCGCTTTTAAACAAGTATACATAAAAAAAACAGGGGAATAAACCCCCTATTAGTAAAGGGCTGTCGTAATGAACAGCCCATCTTGCATCTTTTACTGTCCTATTTATAACTATTATTACTTTCTAGATTAGTGTCCAGTGTTTAGCCTCTTCCCACTTCACATCAGGTATACTTTGTAATAGGTTTAATAGTTCTTCATTTGTTTGAGTGTCTAGCTGCTTTGTGCTACAAAAAACAAAATTATTTTCATTATAATGAAGAAAATAGCCTTCTTCTACTTTTAGAATTTTAATAATTCTAGTATATGAAATGTTCATAACAAGTTCAGTTGATATTATGTCTATAGAACTGTCCTTGAAAACAAGATTGTATATAATTTTATCAGTTTCAATATCATATAGTTCTTTTTTCCTACGAAATATTAATTTCACACATAAGGTTCCTAAAAATTCAAGATAAATAAATCCAAAAATAATGAGGCATGTTACAAATAAGTTTATGTACCTAGAAACAAATTCATATAGCAGAAAAAAAACAGAAATAAGTATAAATAGTAAACGAGCTATTCTATATCTTCTTTCATTCAATAAAAGTCTGTATTTTTTTAATATATCATAATCAAGTTCTACATTATTAACCTCAATATTCTCTGACTTATAATCCATATAAATTCCTCCTTGTCTTATATATTATGGCATTTTTATTATTAGAACACAATATAGTGCAATGATATTTATCTGTAATATATAGCATCGATATTTGGTGTAATTGACACTTATCCATGCTAAAATTAATATATTATGAATAGCGAGGTATCAAACAATGGAAATATTAACCGTCAAAAATAATAAAATGGATTATTCAACTTTCAAAGATGTTGTCTTTTACTTATTTCCTACATTTTATATACTGGCACTAGTGGTCATGTTTTGTAGTGCATTGATTGCTTTGTTTGTAAATCTATATACAGGAAATATTATTGGCATTGCAACATTCATTATTATATTACTAATGGTAGCTGCAACACCTCTTATTCAATCAAGAATGATTGCAAAAAAAAGCATAAATCAACTTAATGATTTGCATCACACTGATGTGATTTTCTATGATCTAGTCTTTGATGAAAGTAAATTAAACTCAATTGAATACTCATCAAAAAATGAAATTCCCATGAAATACAAGAATATTAAAAAAATACTAGAAACCAAAGATGTCGTAATATTCATAAGTAAAGCAGGTTATACAATCTATTTTGAAAAGAAGAATGCCAGCATTGAAGATATTGAAAAATTACATGCATTTTTTGATAAGCAGAACATCAAGTGGAAAAAATCAATTCTATAATAAAGAAAACCTCTTTGATATGAGAATCAAAGAGGTTTTCTAATGCTTATAATTCTACTTTCTTACCGCCATACTTTCTTACTTTAAGAATATGACAAGAACCTTCACCAAAATACTTTTCAATTTCAGTCTTATATGTATCTACATAATCATCTTCTACAAAGGCCTGGATCGTACCTGCAAATCCACCACCATGTACTCTACATACACCTTTATTACCTAGGATATCTTCAGATAAGCCTAAGGCAATAGAAACAGCCTGTTTTGTTTCATCATGGTTAGAATAGATATTCTGTAGGTATTTATAAGAACTGTCTCCTGATGATTTGATGACTGACTTGAATGTATCAAAGTCATTGTTCTTTAAGGCAGATACTGCTTTTTCTACTCTTGCATCTTCCTTAAAGAAGTGTAATGCACGGATGACACAGCGGTCACTCATCTTTTCACGTAATTCAGGAATATGTGCTTTAAATTCTTCTTCTGATACTTCTCTTAAGAATTCTTTTCCAAAGAATTGTGCTACTTCCTTCATTTCTGTAGGAATGGCTGCATAATCATCAGATAATACTTTTACAACACCTGCTCTAGGTGCTGTAATCGCAATAATATCTAAGTTAATTGCAGCAGCTAATACTTCACCATGCTAGTGGTCTGTATAGTTACCAGATACTTCACTACTTCCTTATCACCATAAAGTGAGATGAACTTTTCAATAGCTACAATATATCTTTCTTTCTGAGTATCTAATAAAGATTCATCTACATAAATATCAGTTAATAAAGCATCTGCCTAACCATTTCTAATATCTTCAATAATCTGTGTTGCAAGTTTCATTATTTAATTGTCTATTTCAGAAGTCAACTTATCAAGTTTAAAATATATTGCATATTGCTTTTTCCCATAAAATATTCTGTTTATCAAAGAATTGTTTTAATTTTTCGAGATCATTTGATTCCACATTTTTTCTTTCAAAAAATGTTGCATATCCTGCCTTAGTTATAAATAGTATAATTTCTTTTGTTTCTTTAACTTGTTTAATATCCTTATACATGATTTTACTCTTATTTTGAGTAGATTGTTCAACTGAAATAATTCCATCATTATCAAATATTAAATCGGTAATTATCTGATCTGATCCATATTTTTCTTTTTGAAGTTTTATGAATCTTTTCAACATAACTTCTGATGTAACAAAAGGTAATATACACACAATAACTGATAATAGAGAAAATTTGATAAAATCAAACATATCACCATTAAATACGTTAATCAATGCGGCTAATAATCCTAAGACTGCTCCACATAGAACAAAGAATTTGTATATAAAATGAAAAAAGAAGAATCTTACTTTTTTTAAATTCGAATAATTTATTATGTTATTTTTAACAGTTAATAGTTCCATTCTATCTAACCTCACAAACCAAGAATATTTACAACTATAGATATTCTAACATAATAAATAATAATTATATACTATCAATTAAATCTTGTTGCTTTGTTCAACAAAAAAGCTACCACTTTATTATATTCTTTGGTAGCTTCCCATGTACTATTATTCTATTTATGAAAAGAAAAAGTATTACTATCTTCTAAGTCACTCGCTATCAAATAAAAATAGATTGATCATTTAGAGTTCTTTCATATTACAAAGTATATTATTCTTTTCGAAGATATTCCTTATTTCCTCATATTGATCTTTTGTAGCGTTCTTCTTTTCAAAATAAATAGGTGCATCTTCTTTAACTTGAATCACAATAAGTGTTCCTGAATCGATTACTTCTTTTATGCTTTTATATTCCGTTAAATAATGTTGTGTTTCTTCTACTACATCTATGCCGTTATCTAAAAACACTAAATCAAAAGAGGTTTCTTCTTTATTAAATAATTCCTTTTGAATATCTATTAATTTTCTAGCAAAATAATTGATCAGTATTTTAACAATGATAATTGCTAACGGTACAATAAATATTGTCCATAGCTTAAATCTATTCCTAAAAATGCTTATTAGTATCAATACAACATAATATAATGCAACCAGTTTAAAAATTAATACAAAACTCGATGGAAAAAAATATTGGCCATTCTTCTTTAATATCTCATAATTTAGCTTATTATTTTTTATTGTGATCTCCATATTTATCCCCCTCATATGTATTACATTATAGCATATCATGTTTTAATATAGGTATATCGAATTTTTATACTAGCAAATCATAATCATGTTATAAATATTTTTGATAAGATACTTTGAGAATTTTAATTATTTACCTATATCATCGATATTTAGTGTAATTGACACTTGACCATGTTAAAATTTACATATTATGAATATCGAGGTATCGAAAATGGAAATATTAACTGTCAAAAATAATAAATTGGATTATCCAACTCTCAAAAAAGTCATCTTTCACTTCTTTCCCACATTCTTTACATTATTCCTAATAGTTGCATTCTGTCTTTCATGGATTACTTTGTTTATGAATCTATCTGCAGGACATGTTATTTACAGTGTAATAAGTGTTATTAATTTAATACTTATATGTTCTCAACCAAGAATGCTATCAAAAATAATCATAAAAAATCGCAATAAGACACTCCAGACAGATGAATATATCTATGACTTGGTCTTTTATGAAGATAAACTAACTACAGTGGTAGACTCAGTAGAAAATAGAGCGTCCATAAAATATACGAATATAAAAAACATAATAGAAACCAAAGATATCGTAATATTCACAAGTAAAGCAGGCTTTACAATCTATTTTGAAAAGAAAAATGCCAGCAGTGAAGATATTGAGAGATTACATGCATTTTTTGATAAGCAGAACATCACTTGGAAAAAATCAATTCTATAATAAAGAAAACCTCTTTGATTCTCATATCAAAGAGGTTTTTTAATGCTTAT